>Ga0196958_10000076_pt1 | contig 40153 bp, 36 predicted proteins | sample S1v_10metaG_FD_148654 | JGI IMG/M metagenome (GOLD analysis project Ga0196958, IMG submission 148654) | Soil microbial communities from Anza Borrego desert, Southern California, United States - S1+v_10 | ecosystem: Environmental > Terrestrial > Soil > Desert | place: USA: California | collected... | reverse complement strand
CTCCCCGTACGGCCTGCCGGAGGCAATCATGTTTTCCGGGGGGCGTCAAGCGAAGAGCGTGCTTGACGCCCCCCGGAAAACATGATTGGGCTGCGCCCAGGCCGTACGGGGAGAACACGAGGCACACGGCTGCGCTGAAGCGCCGCCGCGCGGGGCGCGGCGTGAGGCGAGAGCTGAAGCGCCGCCGCGCGGGGCGCGGCCCGTGCGTCAGGGCCGCGCCGAGCGCGGCCTGACTCGGAGCCGGCCGTCCCGCGTTCCCGCCACGACCCCAGCCCCGCCGGAAGCCCGCCAGAGCCCCGCCGGGAGCCTCAGCGCAGCAGTCGCACGGCCACGTCCGCCCCCGCCGCCAGCTCCGTGACGTCCTCGGGCACCTCGATCAGGCAGTCGCTCAAGGCCAGCGCCGACAGCAGGTGCGACCCAGGCCCGCCGACCGGCGTCACCACCCGCCCCGACACCGGGTCGTACTTCCCGCGCCGGAACTGGGTGCGGCCCGCCGGGGACGTCAGGGGAGCGCTCAGCCGCGCCCGCACGACCGGCCGCTCCGCGTCCGGCAGGCCCATCGAAGCGCGCAGCGCCGGTCGGATGAACACCTCGAACGACACCTGCGCGCTCACCGGGTTCCCCGGCAGCGTCGCCACCGCCACGCCGAGGTACCGCCCGGCGCCCTGCGGACCCCCGGGCTGCATGGCGACCTTGGTGAACTCCACGCCCCGCCCGGTGAACGCGTCCTTGACCACCTCGTACGCGCCCGCGCTCACCCCGCCCGAGGTCAGCAGCAGGTCGAAACCCGCCAGCCGCGCCCCCACGGCCTCGTGGAAGACCGCCACGTCGTCCGGCACGAACCGCAGCAGCTCCGCCTCGCCACCGGCCTCGCGCACGGCCGCCGCCAGCATCACGCCGTTCGACTCGTAGATCTGCCCCGGCTCCAGCGGCACGCCCGGCGCGACCAGCTCCGAACCGGTCGACAGCACGAGCACCCTCGGCCGCCTGCGCACCGGCAGCGCGCCGAACCCCAGCGCCGCCGCCAGCCCCAGCTGCGCGGGCCCCAGCGGCGTGCCCGCGCGCAGCACGGTCGTGCCCGCGGCCACGTCGTCCGCGGCGCGCCGCACGTTCGCGCCCTCCGCGACGCCCCGGTCCACCCGCACCGACCCGGTGCCGCCGTCGGTCCACTCGACCTGCACGACGGCGTCCGCGCCGGCGGGCAGCGGAGCGCCGGTCATGATGCGCTGCGCGGTGCCCGGGCCCAGCGGCGTCAGCGCCGTGCGCCCCGCCGGGATGTCGTCGGTCACCGGCAGCACCACCGGGGTCGCCGCCACGTCCGCCGCCCGCACGGCGTAGCCGTCCATCGCCGAGTTGTCGAACGGCGGCAGCGCCACCGGCGCGACCAGGTCCTCGGCCAGCGCCAGGCCGAGGCAGTCCGCGATCGGCAGCGGGCCCGCCGGCATCGGCCCGAGCAGGCCGGCGACCCGCTCCCGGTGGTCCGCCACCCGGGTCAAGGAGTTCGACACGGGAACCATCCTGCCGCCCTCGTGCGAGACTGCCCCGACCGGCCGCCGAGCAACCGCGGGAGGGGAACGTCCGGTGCAGGTCCGCACGCGACACACGCCGACCTTCGGAGTGGCCAGGCTGGTCCTCGCGCCCGCCGAACCGGTCCTCGTCGAACGCTCCTCGCTGTTCGCGACCAGCTACGGCGTCAGCCACGACACCAGGGGCAAGGCGCCCGGCGTCAAGGCCGCGCTGTGCACGGCGGGCCCGGAGGGCGGCTGGGTGGACGTCGCCCCGCCGCTGCCCGGCGACCTGCACGTGCTGGAGCTGGACGGCAAGACCGGCTGGTGCGTCGCCCGCAACAGCTGGCTCGCCGCGTCCGGCTCGGTCGCCATGGACCCGTCCGCGCCGCCGCTGCGGGCGCTGCACGGCGGCGACAGCGGGTTCCTCACCTACGTCTACGGCGCCGGCTCGGTCGTGCTGGCCTGCTACGGCACCCTGGACGTCGTGACCCTGGACGCGGGCGAGCTGGTCACCCTGCACAGCGGTCACGTCGTCGGATTCGCCGACACCCTCCAGTGCCGGTTGCGGGCCGTTTCCCCCGATACGCCCCAATCCGTGCGCAATGGCGACGGCCTGGTCCTCGACTTCGCGGGCCCCGGCCTCGTGCTGACCCGGACCCGCAGCCCGCGGGGTCTCGTCAGTTGGTTGCGCGACAACGGATTCAGCGTGCGCGCATGACTCCATAAGGAGGTATCGGCGAACCCCCTCGTGCCTCTAGCGTGGCGGTTTGCTCAGGTATTTCTCAAAGGAGGACGTCTTGGCTGTCGGCACGGTCAAGTGGTTCAACTCGGAGAAGGGGTACGGCTTCATCGCCGCCGACGGCGGGCCCGATGTCTTCGTGCACTACTCGGCGATCCAGATGGAGGGCTTCCGCACGCTGGCCGAGGGCGACCGCGTGGAGTTCGAGATCCAGGCCGGCCGCGACGGCCGCAGCCAGGCATCGGACGTCCGGAAGGCGTCGTGACACCCGCCCGGCCCGCCGCGCGGCGGGTCGGGCCGCCCCACCCGTCGGGCCCCGCCCCGCGCCCGGCCCGGGGCAGCGGGGCCCGGAGCGGGCCGAACCTGCGCGCACCGGCGCGGCCGGGCCGGTGAGGCCGGTCCCGCCCGGCCCGCGACCCCCGCGCCGCCCGGTCCGCGGGCGGGCGTGCCCCGAACGGCTCGCGGCCGATCGGCCCCGCGCCGGGCGGTCCCGGCCCGGGTGGTCTTACCCGGAACCCGGCGCACGCCGGTTCACCCGGACGTTAGGCTGCCCCGCGTGTCGGAGGACCTGAGCGGGCGACGGCTGGGCCACTACCGGATCGACGGGGTGCTCGGCCGCGGTGGCATGAGCGTGACCTACCGGGCCACGGACGTCAGGCTCGGCCGCAAGGTGGCGCTGAAGGTCATCGGCGAGCACCTCACCGCGGACGCCGAGTTCCGCGAGCGGTTCGTCGACGAGGCGCGCAACACCTCGGCGATCGACCACGCGAACATCGTGCCGCTGTACGACTTCGACGAGGTCGACGGCCTGCTCTACATCGCCATGCGGCTGGTCGACGGGCAGGACCTGGCCAGCCACATCAAGGACGGCCCGATCTCGCCCGCGCGCACCCTCACGCTGCTCGGCCAGGTCGCCGAGGCGCTGGACATGCTGCACGGCAAGGGCCTCGTGCACCTGGACGTGAAGCCGGCGAACGTGCTGGTCACCACCAAGGAGGCGGCCCGCGAGCACGTCTACCTCGCGGACTTCGGCCTGACCCGGCGCGGCGCGACCGGCCACCGCACCCGGACCGGGGACTTCCTCGGCTCGCCCACCTACGCCGCGCCCGAGCACCTGCGCGGCGAGCCGCTGGACGGCCGCACCGACCAGTACGCGCTGGCCTGCATGGTGTTCGCGTGCCTGTCCGGCCGCCCGCCGTTCCAGGGCGGCGTGCAGGACGTCATCCAGGGCCACCTGGGCGCCGAGGTGCCCGCCCTGACCTCGCTGGTGGCGCTGCCGCCGGGCATCGACGACGTGCTGCGCAAGGGCACCGCCAAGGACCCCAACCAGCGGTACGGGACGTGCCAGGAGCTGATCTCGGCCGCCCGCGCCGCGCTGGGCGGCGCGGCCACCGTGACCACGCCGCCGCGCCGGACCGACGCCCCGGTGTCCGGGCCGACGCCCGTGCCCGGCCCGCAGCAGGCGCAGCAGCAGCAACCCGCGCAGCCGCAGCAGCAGCGCTACCAGCAGCCCGCGCAGGGGCAGCCGCCGGCCGGGACGCCGTCGGGCGGGTTCACCCAGCAGCCTGGCTTCCTGGCCGAGCCGGTGCGGCTGCGCCCGCCGACCCAGGTCGGCAGCGCGTCCGCGTTCACCACGACCGCCAAGTCCCGGCCCGCGTGGGTCGCGCCGGTCGTCGTCGGCGTGGTGGCGATCATCGCCGTCGTCGTCCTGGTGATCATCCTCATGCCCAAGTCCGAGGAGCCCCGCGTGCCGGCGCCCACCGGCACGAACCAGTCCATCGACGTCGGCGACGGCACCGGCAGCAACCGGCCGCTACCCACTAGTGTGCCCGTGAAGACGCCACGCTGACCTGCGGTTCTTGCACTCGCCCGGGTTGAGTGCTAAACACGGACCTGGCACTCGGACCCCCTGAGTGCCAGCACGCAGGCTGGGACGGTGAGGCAGGCCCCGATTCGTCGGGGCAGGTCGTCCGTCGCGGGCACCGAGCCTGGCCAAGCACCGTGTTCCGCTGCGGACCGCGTCCGCAGTGGCCCCATAAGTCGTTCACAGGCGGAGGAACACACCGCAATGGCCAAGATGATCGCGTTCGACGAGGACGCCCGCCGTGGTCTTGAGCGCGGCATGAACACCCTCGCGGATGCCGTCAAGGTGACGCTCGGCCCCAAGGGCCGCAACGTCGTGCTCGAGAAGAAGTGGGGCGCGCCGACCATCACCAACGACGGCGTCTCCATCGCCAAGGAGATCGAGCTCGAGGACCCGTGGGAGAAGATCGGGGCCGAGCTCGTCAAGGAAGTGGCGAAGAAGACCGACGACGTCGCCGGTGACGGCACGACGACCGCCACCGTGCTCGCCCAGGCCCTGGTCCGCGAGGGCCTGCGCAACGTGGCCGCCGGCGCGAACCCGCTGGGCCTCAAGCGCGGCATCGAGAAGGCCGTCGAGGCCGTGACCGAGCAGCTGCTCAAGACCGCCAAGGAGGTCGAGACCAAGGAGCAGATCGCCGCCACGGCGTCCATCTCCGCGGGCGACTCGACCATCGGCGAGCTGATCGCCGAGGCCATGGACAAGGTCGGCAAGGAAGGCGTCATCACCGTCGAGGAGAGCAACGCGCTCGGCCTCGAGCTGGAGCTGACCGAGGGTATGCGCTTCGACAAGGGCTACATCTCGGCTTACTTCGTGACCGACCCGGAGCGCCAGGAGACGGTCCTGGAGGACCCGTACATCCTGCTCTACGGCTCCAAGATCTCCTCGGTCAAGGACCTGCTCCCGCTGCTGGAGAAGGTCATGCAGGGCGGCAAGCCGCTGCTGATCATCTCCGAGGACGTCGAGGGCGAGGCCCTGGCGACCCTGGTGGTCAACAAGATCCGCGGCACCTTCAAGTCCGTCGCGGTCAAGGCCCCCGGCTTCGGCGACCGCCGCAAGGCGATCCTGCAGGACATCGCGATCCTGACCGGTGGCCAGGTCATCACCGAGGACGTCGGCCTCAAGCTGGAGAACGCCGACCTGTCGCTGCTGGGCAAGGCGCGCAAGATCGTCGTCACCAAGGACGAGACCACGGTCGTCGAGGGCGCGGGCGACGCGGAGCAGATCCAGGGCCGCGTCAACCAGATCCGGGCCGAGATCGAGAAGTCCGACTCCGACTACGACCGCGAGAAGCTCCAGGAGCGCCTGGCCAAGCTCGCCGGCGGCGTCGCGGTCATCAAGGCCGGCGCGGCCACCGAGGTCGAGCTGAAGGAGCGCAAGCACCGCATCGAGGACGCGGTGCGCAACGCCAAGGCCGCCGTGGAAGAGGGCATCGTCGCCGGTGGCGGCGTGGCCCTGCTCCAGGCCGCCGAGGCCGCCTTCGCGGGCCTGAAGCTGGAGGGCGACGAGGCGACCGGCGCCAACATCGTCAAGGTCGCCGTCGAGGCCCCCCTGAAGCAGATCGCCGTCAACGCCGGCCTCGAGGGCGGCGTCGTGGTGGAGAAGGTCAAGGGCCTGCCCGTCGGCCACGGCCTCAACGCCGCGACCGGTGTCTACGAGGACCTGCTCGCCGCCGGCGTGCCGGACCCGACCAAGGTGACCCGGTCGGCGCTCCAGAACGCCGCGTCGATCGCGGCCCTGTTCCTGACCACCGAGGCCGTCGTGGCCGACAAGCCCGAGAAGGCCGGCGCCGCGCCTGCCGTCCCGGACGCCGGTGGCATGGACTTCTGAGTCGCACCACTCCGCGAGGCCCGGTCCACCAGGACCGGGCCTTCCGGTTTTTCAGGGCACTTACCGCTTTTGCTCTTCAGGCTCCCTGCACGCCCCGTGCAGACCGGTGGCCTCGTGTTCTCCCCGTATGGCCTGCCCGGAGGGCTACCATGCTTTTCCTGGGGGTGCAAGCACGCTTTTCGCTTGCACCCCCAGGAAAAGCATGGTCGTCTTTGACAGGTCATGCGGGGGGAACACGACCGCTCTTGTTTTTCATTCTCCTTGGCGGCCCGCCTGTCCGGCGAGGACTCTTTAAAGCTCTTCAGCCTCGGGCTGTGCGGCCCCAAATCTCACCTGGATCCGTGCGTAACCCAAGTATGAAGAGCGGCCAAGAGGCCCCCAAGGAGGAGGGAAGTGCGTCGTGTTCTCCCCGTACGGCCTGCCGGAGGCAATCATCTTTGTCGGGGGGTGTCAAGCGAAGGGCATGCTTGACACCCCCCGACAAAGATGATTGGGCTGCGCCCAGGCCGTACGGGGAGAACACGAGGCACACGGCTGCGCTGAACAGCGCCGCCGCGCGGAGCGCGGCTTAAGGCGAGAATTGAGCGTCGCCGCGTGGGGCGCGGCTCCACGTGCAAAGAGCTTGCGGAGCGCGGCTCATGTGCTGGAGTTGTGCGTTGCGCCGCAAGCTCGCCCACGAGTGGGTCACCGCTCATCCCGAGCCGAACAGCACGACGCCCCGTGCGCTCCCCGTCCGGTCTTGCGGAGTGACCGGGACGGGGCGGGCACGAGGCCGGGGTCGTGCTGCGGCAGAGGGCGGACTGCCTGCGATGCGGATGAGCCGGGATCAGCGCGGTCGGGCGCTGTGTCGCGGCGTTGTGCCGTCGGTGCGATGTCCTGGGCGCCGTGCTGTCGGCGCTGTGTTCTCAACGCCGTCGTGCACCGGCCGAGACGCCTGCCGAACGCCTGCCGAAACGCCTGCCGAGGCGTCGGGGCGCGCGCCTACAGCATGATCGTCGGTGTCACCACTGTGCGACCGCGTTCTCCGCGCGAGTCCACCAGGTGCACCACGATCTGCGTCGTGCCCGTGGGCACGTCCGCCAGCACGAACCGGCCGCCGTCGTCGGCCTTGGTGGTGCTCGACTCGTGCTCGGCCACCCGCACCTCGACGGTGTGCTCGCCCGCGGGCACCAGCCAGCCGTCGATGCGGTGCCGCGCCCCGCTGGGTGTGAAGTTGACCATGAGGGTCAGGTTGTCCACCGTGAACGTGATGGTGCCGGGGTTGCCGCCGCGCACGCCGGCGAACGAGCCCGCCCGTTCCCAGCGCGCGACCTCCACGTCGAGGTCTTCCAGGGCCACCGCGAACTGGATCCGTTCGACCAGGCCCGCCGGCGGTGCGTCGAGTTCGTGCACCAACCGGTTGAGCTCGGTGAGGACAGCGGTGTCCTCTTGGCCTCTGCGGTCATCGCGCGGGTCGATGTCGTTCACCGCGATCCTCCTTCCGCGTCGAGATGTGTGCGCAGCGTCGTCAGGCACCGGCCCCTGGTCGGGCCGATGCTGCCGCGCGGCATGGACAGTGCTTCGGCGACCGCGCGGTACTCCGCCCGCCCGGCCAGCACGGTGAGCCGCAGGAGTTCCTGGCACTTCTGCGACAGGCGGCCGAAGGCCCGCCACAACCGGTGGTCCCGGTCGTCGACCAGGGCGGCGTCCTCGGGCAACCCGTACTCGCTCTCCAGCTGCTCCGCCAGCTCGTCGGACAGCGCCGCTTCCCGACGTGCCGGCGTCCAGGTGCGCTGGGCCTCGCGGCGCGTCGCCACGACGAGCCACCCCGCCAGCGCCCGGGGTTCGTTCAACCGGTCCAGGTGGCGCAGCAGCGCGAGCCAGACCGTCTGCACCACGTCCTCCGCGGTGCTGCGGTCCAGCCCGTTCCCCCTCGCCACGTGCCACACCAGGGGCGTCAGATCCGCCACCAGCACGTCCAGCGCCCTGCGGTCGCCGTTGCGGGCGGCGACGACGCAGGCCGCGTGCCGATCCGTCCCGTCCAGGCCCTCCCACGGTGGGCGCTCACCGGCCGTGCGCAGATCTCCCACGTCGTCACCTCCTCCTCGACATCCCCCAGCCGCAGCTGATCGTCACACACCCGCCGCCAAACCGCGGCGGCGGTCCGCGATGCCCCCCTCGCACCGCGGACCGCCACTCACCACTGGCGGCCACCGGTCGACACCCCTCGAAGCCGACCGGGAGCCGCCCCCTCCCCCTAGTGGTCGGTGGGGCGACGACCCCCGGCGGGTGTCGGAGCGCCCGGGTCGGCTCTCACGAGGTGCCTCCTGGTGGGTCGAGGTCCGGTCATGGATAAGGAGTGAGTAGTTCTACGGTGGATACACAGCCCGTCGTTAACAGTTCACGGTCGGCGAGAAAAACCGGCATCGTCCCAGCTCAACGGCACCGCTCGCGGCGCTTCCACAGTGTGCGCCCGGCCGAACCTCCCCCGCCCGGGTGACGCCGCTCGGCCCGCCCCCCGACCGCGCGGCCCGGGGGCGGGTCGCGCCCGGCGGCGCGCTCGGGCCGTTATGGTCCAGACCATGCTTGAGGTCATCGCTCTCGACGCGGCCGACGCCGTCGCCGCCCAGGCCGGTGGAGCGCACCGGCTCGAACTCGTCACCGACATGGCCGCCGACGGCCTGTCGCCGTCCCCCGCGCTGGTGCGCAGCGTGCTGGCCGCCACCGACCTGCCGGTGCGGGTCATGCTGCGCGACGCGCCGGGCTTCGCGCCCGGCTCGGTCGACGGGCTGCGCCGGGAGGCGGCGGCCCTGCGCGAGGCGGGCGCGACGGAGTTCGTGCTCGGCTTCCTGCGCCCCGACGGCCGGGTGGACGAGGACGCCTGCCGGGCCGTGCTCGCCGAGCTGGACGGCTGCCGCTGGACCTTCCACCGGGCGCTGGACCACTCCGCCGACCCGGAGGCGGCGTGGGGCGTGGTGGCCGCGCTGGGCTGTGACGCGGTGCTCGCGGCCGGCTCGCCGCACGGCGTCGCGGACGGGTTCGCCGTTCTGGAGCGGCTGGCCGCCCGGCAGGACGAGGTGGCGCTGCTGGTCGGCGGTGGCCTCCAGGCCGGGCAGGTGGCCCCGCTGAAGGCGGTCGGGGCGGCCGGCTTCCACGTCGGGAGCGCGGTGCGACCCGGCGGGTGGGACGCGCCGCTCTCCGCCGACGCCGTCCGGACCTGGGCGGATCTGGTCTAGACCGCTTGCCGATTCGGACACTAGCATCCCCGTTGCTTCCCATGAAATAGCCGTTGCACATAACGCAACACGTACTGGAGGGGGTTCGGATGGTGCTGGTAGCCAAGAGGGTGGCCACGGCGGCGGCGGGGCTCGCCGTCGCAGTGCTCGCCGCGGCCGGGCTTTCCGGGTGCGCCCCGGTCCAGTCCGGTCCGGCGGCGACCGGAACCGACCAGGAGACCGGTCAGCTCCGCGTCTGGCTGTTCGACGAGGTCAACCGGGGGCCCAAGGAGGCCGTCGTGAAGGAGGCGGTGACCGAGTTCCAGAACGCCCACCAGGGCGTGACGGTGGACGTGCAGTACATCCAGGTGCAGTCGCGCGCCGAGCGGTTCAAGGCGGCGTTCAGCGACCCGAAGAGCGCGCCGGACGTCGCCGAGTTCGGCAACACCGACCTCGCGGGCTACGTGGCGGGCGGCGGCTTCGCCGAGCTGGACCTGGGGTCGTGGGACGAGGCGAAGGACCTGCTGCCGACGGTGCTGGACACCGGCAAGGTGGACGGCAAGGTCTACGGCGTGCCGTGGTACGTGGGCATCCGCGCCCTGTACTACCGCACGGACGTGTTCTCCGAGCTGGGCCTGAAGCCGCCGGCGGAGCTGGCGGAGATCGCGCCGCTGGCCAGGCAGATCCGCGCGGCCAAGCCCGACCTGCTCGGCATCTCGGCCGGCGGCAAGTACACCTACGCCGCGATGCCGTTCGTGTGGGCCAACGGCGGCGACATCGCGCGCAAGGAGGGCGACAAGTTCGTCGCGGCCATCGACAGCGCCGAGGCCAAGACCGGCCTGCGCCAGTACACCGAGCTGATCGCCGACGACATCTGCCCGCCCGCCCAGTGCGCCGGCAACGGCGGCGACGCGAGCGTCGAGGCGTTCCGCGCGGGCAAGGCGGCGATGGTCGTCGGCGGCGACTTCAACCGCAAGTCGGTCGACGCGTCCAGCGTGGCGGGCAAGTACGCCGTCGTGCCGCTGCCGGGCAAGACCGAGGGCTCGATCGCGCCGGCGTTCGCGGGCGGCAACCTGCTCGGCGTCATGAAGGGCTCGGAGCGCAAGACGCTGGCCAACCAGTTCGTCCAGCTGCTGGGCGGCAAGCAGTACCAGCGCAAGATGTTCGACGCCATGGGCAACATGCCGACCTTCGGCGACGTGCAGGCGGACGTGGCCAAGGCGAACCCGGCCGTGGAGCCGTTCATCAAGACGCTCGAAGCCGGCACCAGGTTCGTGCCGGTGACGCCGAACTGGGCCAAGATCGACGCCCAGGCCGTGCTGCCCAACCTGCTGCAGGAGGTCGCGGCGGCGGGCAACGACCTGGACGCCGCGGCCAAGAAGGCGGCCGACGCGATGAACGCGGCGTTCAGTTCATGATGCGTTCCACCAGGGGCGACGGGCGGATCGCGTTCGCCTACCTCGCCCCGGCGCTGCTGGTGCTGATCGGGCTGATGGGCTACCCGATCTACCAGCTCGTGCTGATCTCGCTGTTCGACTACGGCCAGGAGCAGGTCAGCGGCGGCGCCGCGCTGGACTTCCTCGGCCTGGGGAACTACGCGACCCTGCTGTCCGACGCCAAGTTCTGGTCGGTGCTCGGGCAGACGGTCGGGTTCGCGGCGGTGTGCGTGATCGGGACCCTGGTGGTCGGCGCGGCGCTCGCCGTGCTGGCCACCAGGGTCCGCACCTGGGCGCGGACGGTGCTGTTCCTGGCCGCGCTCGGCGCGTGGGCCACGCCGGCCGTCGCCGGGTCGACGATCTGGCTGTTCCTGTTCGACGCGAACTTCGGGTTCGTCAACGAGCTGCTGGGCACCACCGGGTTCTCCTGGACCTACGACCGGTGGCTGGCGTTCGGGCTGGTGGCGGGCCAGGTGATCTGGTGCTCGTTCCCGTTCGTCATGGTGACGCTGTACGCGGGCATCAAGGCGATCCCGGGCGAGGTGCTGGAGGCCGCCGCGCTGGACGGCGCGTCGGCGCTGCGCACCGCGCGGTCGGTGATGCTGCCGCTGCTGCGCCCGCTGCTGATCGTCGTGACCATCCAGTCGATCATCTGGGACTTCAAGGTGTTCACCCAGGTCTACATCATGACCAACGGCGGCGGCATCGCCGGGCGCAACCTCGTGCTCAACGTCTACGCCTACCAGCAGGCGTTCGCCGCGTCGGAGTACGGGCTGGGCGCGAGCATCGGCGTGGTCACGACCGCGTTGCTGCTGCTGGTCACGCTCGGGTACCTGCGGGCGCTGAAGAAGTCGGGGGAGGTGCTGTGAAGCGGCGCGTCGCCGAGGTCGTCACCGTGCTGATCGCCGGCGTGGTGGCGTTCCCGCTGTACTGGATGGTGCTCACGGCGCTGAAGCCGGAGTCCGAGGTCATCTCCGCCGAGCCCCGGCCGTGGACGCTGGCGCCGACGTTCGACAGCTTCGTGCGCGCGCTGACCGTGCAGAGCTTCGGCCGCTACCTGGTCAACAGCCTCGTGGTGGCCGTCGCGGTGGTGCTGCTGAGCCTGCTGATCTCGTTCCTCGCGGCCACGGCGCTGACCCGCTTCCGGTTCCGCAGCCGGACGACGCTGCTGGTCATGCTGCTGGTGGTGCAGATGGTGCCGGTGGAGGCGCTGACGATCCCGCTGTTCTTCATGATGAAGTCGGTGCGGGACGTGGTGCCGGTGTTCGGCCTGAACCACCTGGGCTCGCTGGTGCTGGTGCACCTGGCGTTCAGCCTGCCGTTCGCGATCTGGATGCTGCGCGGGTTCGTCGCGGCCGTGCCGGTGGAGCTGGAGGAGGCCGCGACCCTCGACGGCGCGTCCCGGTTCCGGTTCCTGTGGCAGGTGCTGTTCCCGCTGGTGGCGCCCGGGCTGGTGGCGACCAGCGTGCTGTCGTTCATCCACGCGTGGAACGACTTCCTGTTCGCCAAGACCTTCATCATCTCGGCGGCGGAGAACCAGACGCTGCCGCTGGCGCTGCAGGTGTTCGTCAAACCGGACCAGAACGACTGGGGCGCGATCATGGCGGGGTCGACGCTGATGACGATCCCGGTGCTGGTGTTCTTCATCCTGGTGCAGCGACGTCTGGTCGCAGGACTGGCGGGAGCGGTGAAATCGTGATTCTTCCCAGGCCGGTGTCCTTCACCCGCGGTGACGGGGAAGTCGAGTGGGACGGCGCGGTGGACGAGCGGGTCACGGGGGAGGGGCCCGCGGGGTCCTACCGCCTGGTGATCGGTCCGCCGGACGAGCCCGGCGGGCCGGTCGTGCGGGTGGTGGCGGCCGACGACGCGGGCTGCTCCCACGCCCGGCAGACGGTGAAGCAGCTGGCGGGCCCGGACTCCTTCCGCGCCGCGCCCATCCGCAGTGGACCGGTCAGGCTGCCGGTGTGCGTCGTGGAGGACGCGCCGCGGTTCGCGTGGCGCGGCGTGATGCTCGACGTGGCGCGGCACTTCCTGCCCAAGCACGACCTGCTGCGCTACGTCGACCTGCTGGCCGTGCACAAGCTGAACGTCCTGCACCTGCACCTGACCGACGACCAGGGCTGGCGGTTCGAGTGCCGCAAGCACCCGAAGCTGCACGAGGTCGGCGGGTGGCGCCCGTCGTCGCGCCACGGCGACCGGCGCAGCGGCGGGCAGACCGGGCGACCGCACGGCGGCTACTACACGCAGGACGACCTGCGCGAGGTCGTGGCCTACGCGGCGCGGCGGCACATCACGGTGGTGCCGGAGATCGACGTGCCGGGGCACAGCCAGGCGGCCATCGCGGCGTACCCGGAACTGGGCGTGTCCGGCGGTGGCGTGTGGACCGACTGGGGCGTCAACCCGAACGTGCTCAAGTCCGACGAGTCCACCGTGGACTTCTACCGGGACGTGTTCGACGAACTGCTCGACGTCTTCCCGTCGGAGGTCGTCGGGCTCGGCGGCGACGAGGCGGAGGCCGGCGACGGCCGGGTCGTGCGGCGGCTCGCGCAGCACCTGGTGCAGCGCGGCCGGCGGCCGTACGGCTGGGACGAGGTGCTGGGCGTGGGACCGCTGCCGGAGTCCACGGTCATCGCGTCGTGGCGCGGCGAGGAGGCCGGGCTGGCGGCGCTGGACCGCGGGCACGACGTGGTCATGTGCCCCGAGGCGCACGTCTACCTGGACTACCGCCAGTCCGGCGACCCGGCCGAACCCATCCCGGTCGGGACCGTGCTGACCTGGGAGGACGTCTACTCCTACGAGCCGGCGGCGGCCGGGCGGGTGCTCGGCGCGCAGGCGAACCTGTGGACCGAGCACCTCGACTCGCCGCGGCGGCTGGACTACGCCGCCTTCCCCCGGCTGAGCGCCTTCGCCGAAGTGGTCTGGAGCCCCGCCGGACCCCGGGACGTCGCGGAGTTCCGGACCCGGCTGGTCGAGCACCACCTGCCGAGGCTGGCCGCCCTGGGCGTCGAGTACCGGCCCCTGTCCGGTCCCCTGCCCTGGCAGCAGCTCCCCGGCGTGCCCGGCTTCCCCCGGTGAGCGACCCCCGCGCTCAGCCCTCCTCGGGCACGAGGAACCACGCCGCGAGGTAGAGCACCGCGCCGGCGCCGAACCCGAACAGGGTCGCGGCGACCAGCAGGATGCGCAGCAGCGCGGCGTCCACGCCCAGGAGCCGGGCGACGCCGCCGCACACACCGGCGACCATCCGGTCGTCCCGGCTGCGGCGGAGCTTCTTGACCTTGTCGGTGGCCTGGCCGAGCACGTCGTTCGTCATGACTCGATGGTGCTGGTCGCGGCCGTGCGGCACATCGGGGACGGACCCTGAAACCCCTCTCGGGGTCCGTCCCCGACGTCCCCGCCGCGCTATGTTCGGGGCGTGACGCCCGAGGACCTGGCCGCGGCGCTGGACCGCGTCGGCTACCTGCCCGACGCGGGCGTCGCCACGGCCGCGTTCCTGGCCTGGCGGATGCACCGGCCGCTGTTCTGCGAGGGCGAGCCGGGCACCGGGAAGACGGCCCTGGCCCTGGCGCTCGCCCGCGCGCTGGAGCTGCCGCTGATCCGGTTGCAGTGCCACGAGGGCATCGACGCGACGCAGGCCCTGTACGACTGGGACTTCCCGCGCCAGCTGCTGCACCTGCGCGCGCTGGAGGCCGCCGGGCCGGTCGACCCGGACCTGGCGGAAGCCTCCCTCTACACCCGCCGCTTCCTGCTCGCCCGGCCGCTGCTGCGCGCGCTGGAGGAAGCGCCCTGCGTGCTGCTGGTCGACGAGGTGGACCGGGCCGACGACGAGTTCGAGGCGTTCCTGCTGGAGGTCCTGGGCGAGAACGCGGTGACCGTCCCCGAGCTGGGCGAGGTGCGCGCCACCACGCCGCCGCTGGTCGTGCTCACCTCCAACCGCACCCGCGAGGTCCACGACGCCCTGAAGCGCCGCTGCCTCTACCACTGGCTGGACCACCCCGACCTGCCCCGCGAGGTGGCCATCCTGCGCCGGCGGCTGCCCGGCATCGCCGAGCGGCTGGCGACGCAGGTCGCGTCGGCCGTGCGGCGGCTGCGCGAGCTGGGCCTGCTCAAGCCGCCCGGCGTCGCGGAGACCGTGGACTGGGCCGAGGCCCTGCTCACCCTGGGCCGGACCGAGCTGGACGCGGAGACCGCCGCCGTCACGCTCGGCGCGGTCCTGAAGTACCGGGAAGACGCCCGACGCGCCCTGTCCGCCGGTGTGCTGGTCGGGTCCCCCGAGGGCACAATCGCAGGATGACCGACACCGGGTCGCTCGTGGGGCTCGTGGGGTTCGCCCGCGTGCTGCGGCGGGCCGGTGTGGGGTGCGGGGTGGAGCGGGTGGGGGCGTTCCTGCGCGGCGAGCGGCGTGAGCCTGTCAGAGGGCCGTACCGGTCGCTTCGATGCGGTGATGCACAAGCGCTTCGAGGGACGTCCATGGTGAACAGCGCAGTCTGCACTGAAAGATCACCTGCGTGACCCATCAGCGCAGACCTGCCTTCCGCAGTCGGACGTGCTCGGCAATCGCTCGGGCCGCAACGGTGAGGTCGTCGTGCTCCCAGACGACCTCCAACGACCAACCGGCCTCCTCCAGGCGTCGCGCCGTGTCTGCATCCCGATCCATGTTCCGTCTGACCTTCGCAGCCCAATAACCGCCGTTCGCGGATGGAGCCCGGTAGTGCTCGGGACAGCCGTGCCAAAAGCACCCGCGCACCTCAACGGCGATCTTCAGTCGAGGGAAGGCGATGTCGACCGTACGCCGCACATCGGGCAAGGGTCTGGCGCACACCCGGTAGCGCAACCCCATGGCGTGAAGAGCACGCCGGAGCAGCAGTTCCGGTTTCGTGTCGCGGCTGCGGTTCGCCTGCATCGACTTGCGCGTCGCCTGGTCGGTGGCCCACGAAGCGTCCGCCATGTCGGAAGCGTAGCGCCGTCACCCCAGATCGAGGTCGAGGACGTCCTCCGGCTTATCACCGTCCGGACCATCGACGTCCGAGGAATCGATGGGCCGGTGCACGTTTCCGACCAGGGTTTCCACGAAGATGGCCTCCATGGTGGGCTCATCGCGTCCTTCGACGTACGCCAGTCGGGTCGCGGCGAGGTAGGCGAGGCGGATCGCCTGCACCACCAGGACCCGCCGGAGCCCGGCCGACACCTCACCGCGCTCATGGGCCACTGCTGCGAGGCGCGCGATGGTCTCCGCCCGGCGGGCGATCCGGACGTCGGCGTGCCCGCGTTCGACCCGGGTCTCCTCGCTGATCAGGCTGAAGCGCTTGGACGGGGGCAGTTCGCCCTGATCGGAGACGGGTGGGATCTTCTCGTTGAGGATCGCCTTGAACTTGCTCGCCCCGATCGCCCGGACGTACGCGGTGTACTCGACCTCATTGAGCCGGCGTTTCGCTTCCGGGTTTTCCTTCGCCGTCTCCTCGTACTCCCACAGGGGCCAGAGTTCCATCTCGGCGACCTCGAACACGTCCAGGATCCGCATTGCCACGGCGTCGGTGCGCTGGTTGCTGAGATGACGCCGGACGCGGGACCTGAGCCTTTCGTTGGTCTGACCGACGTAGATCGGCTCACCGTCGTAGTCGTAGAACGCATAGCAGCCCCACTTCGCATCCGCCCACTTGCGTCCTCGGTCGTCCTGGACGCTGAGGGCATCATCGAGCAGGGACAGGAAGTCCTGTACCGACTTGGCGGGCAGGGACTTCTTCGAAGGCTTCTGCGGCACCCGGTCAGGCTCCCACGGCGACCGGCAGTTCGGGAGTCGTTCGGGCCTTTCCGGTCACCAGCGGCATCAGGTAGTGCTCCGCCAGCCAGGTGACCGCGGGAACGCACACCGCGTCGCCGAACCCGAAGACGACGTGGCTGTCGCGGTGGTCCTTGATGTTGTACTCGCCCGCGCCCATCAGCCGCGCGTATTCCAGGGGTGTCATCCAGCGGATGCGCAGCCGGCCGGAGCCTGCCTCCACCACGGCCTGCTTGGACGAGCCCCCGCGGGCGGTGCGCAGGCAGCCCGCGATGTCGTCGGACCGGATCTCCCACTGGGGCTTGCCCTGGCGAGTCCGGCGGTACGCGGTGCGGTGCGAGGTCTTCCGCGCCTTGCGGAGGTCGTCGAGCCGAGCGGCCTGGATGGGCGAGAGCTGGGCTTCGAACGCCGCGACGCGGACCGGGTCCCACCAGCGCTCGTCGTCCGGGGCCATGCGCTCGACGGCTCGGGAGAGCGAGATGTCCGGTGACGGGACGATCTCGGGCAGGAGGAACCGGTGCGTGCGCAGCGTCGGGTCGTGGAACGGCGCCCGGAGCCAGCCGGGGCGCAGCAGCGGGTTCGCGTCGGGGGTGTCCTCCGGCGGGTTGAGGGCGCCCACCACGAACAGGCGCGGGCGGGACTGGGGGACGAACCAGCGGGCGTCGAGGGTCAGCACGTCGACCGAGTAGCCGAGGTCGTTGAGCTTCCTGACCGCGTCCTCCAGGTCGGCGCCGCCGTGGCTGGTCGCCAGACCGACGACGTTCTCCAGCGTGACGACCTCCGGGCGGGCCCCGGCGTCCAACTGGCCCAGGATCCGGGTGAACTCGTAGAAGGTGGCCGACCTCGTGCCCTTCAGGCCCAGCCGGGCGCCGGCCAGGGAGACGTCGACGCAGGGTGAGGAGGCCCAGGCCAGCTTGATGTCCCGCGGCAGGTCGACGCCCTTGACGTTGGCCACGTCGTCCAGCACGTACGTGTCTTCCTCGTCGCCGAAGTGCTTCACGTACATGTTCTTCTTGGCGGCTTCGATGTCGTTCGACCACCGGACGTCGAACCCGGCCTTCTCCAGCCCGAGCCTGGCCAGCCCGATACCCGCGAAGAACTCGGCGACCGCCGGTCCGAGTTGGAGCGGCAGCGTCGGCTCGTTGACTGCGACTGGCTTCGGCACACCGCGCACGGTACGAAACCTACCTCTTCCACGGAAGCACAGCCTCGGCGGGTCGCACGGTTGTTCGATCTTTCGGGGGTAACGCGCCGGCTGTTTGCGCTGCTCGTGAGGAGGAGCACAATCGCAGGATGACCGACACCGGGTCGCTCGTGGGGCTCGTGGGGTTCGCCCGCGTGCTGCGGCGGGCCGGTGTGGGGTGCGGGGTGGAGCGGGTGGGGGCGTTCCTGCGCGCGGTCGAGGTGTTGGGGGTTTCCGGGGCTTCCGGGGTGTACTGGGCCGGGCGGGTGGCGTTGTGCGGTGAGGTCGACGACCTGCCGCGGTACGACGCCGCCTTCGTCGCCTGGTTCGGCGGGGTCGACGTGCGGGCGCCCCGGCCCGCGGCCGGGGTGCGCCGGTCGGTGGCGGCCCCGTTGGGCGGTGGCGCGGCGGGCGAGGGGCGCGCGCGGCGGTTGGCGGTGGCGGCCTCCGAGGTGGAAGTGCTGCGGCGCAAGGACATCGCCTCGCTGACCCCCGGCGAGCGGGAGCACCTGCGGGAGCTGCTGGCGGCGTTGCGGCCCGTGCCGCCGGCGCGCCGGGGGCTGCGGCGGCGGCCCGCCCGCCGGGGCGCGCTGGACGCCCGGCGGACGTTGCGGGCGATGGTGTCCTCCGGCGAGCCGGTCCGGCCGCTCCACCGGCGGCGGGTCGTGCGGGCGCGGCGGGTCGTGCTGCTGGTGGACGTCTCCGGGTCGATGAAGCCCTACGCGGACGCGCTGCTGCGGTTCGCGCACGTCGTCGCCCGGCGGCTCCCGGTGGAGGTGTTCACGCTCGGCACGCGGCTGACCCGGGTCACCCGGCAGCTGCGGGTCCGCGACCCGGAGCGGGCGCTGGCCGCCGCCGCGCGGGCGGTGCCCGACTTCGAGGGCGGCACGCGGCTGGGGGAGTCGCTGCGGGCGTTCCTGGACCGCTGGGGGCAGCGCGGCACGGCCCGCGGCGCCGTGGTGGTGGTGTTCTCCGACGGGTGGGAGCGGGGTGACCCGGTGCTGCTCGGCGAGCAGCTCGCGCGGCTCAAGCGGTTGGCGCACAAGCTCTTCTGGGTCAACCCGCACGCCGGCAAGGACGGGTACGAGCCGGTGCAGTCCGGGATCGCCGCCGCGGCGCCGCACCTGGACCGGCTGCTCGCCGGGCACAGCCTGGACACCCTGCGCCACCTGCTGCGGGAGGTCGCCCGTGCGTGACGTCCTCGACGAGCTGGCCCGGCGCGTCGAGGGCGGCGAGGCGGTCGGCGTCGGCACGGTCGTCGCGACGTTCAGCTCGGCGCCGCGGCCACCGGGCGCGGCGATGCTGGTCGGCGCCGACGGCGCGGTGGTGGGCTCGGTCTCCGGCGGCTGCGTGGAGGGCGCGGTCTACGAGCTGGCGCGGGAGGTCGTGGCGTCGGGCCGGCCGGTGCTCCAGCGCTACGGCGTGACCGACGACGACGCGTTCGCGGTGGGCCTGACCTGCGGCGGGATCATCGACGTCTACGTGGAGGCGGTCGACCGGGCCTCGTTCCCGCAGCTGCCCGAGGTGCTGGCCGAGGTCCGCGCGCACCGGCCGGTCGCCGTCGCCACCGTCGTCGAGCACCCCCGGTGGGTGGGCCGGCGGCTGGTGGTGTGGCCGGACCGGACCGCGGGCGACGTGCCGTCGGCGCGGGCCCGGGCCGCGATCGCCGACGACGCGCGCGGCCTGCTGGCCGCCGGCCGGAGCGGGACGCTGCGCTACGGCCCGGACGGGCAGCGCCGCGGCGAGGGCCTGGCCGTGTTCGTCAACTCGTTCGAGCCGCCGCCCCGGCTGCTGGTGTTCGGCGCGATCGACTTCGCCGCCGCGGTGGCGCGGCTGGGCGCGTTCCTGGGCTACCGGGTCACGGTGTGCGACGCGCGGCCGGTGTTCGCGACGCGCAGCCGCTTCCCGGACGCGGCCGAGGTGGTCGTGGACTGGCCGCACCGGTACCTCCGGGCGCAGGCCGACGCGGGGGAGGTGGACGGGCGCACGGTCGTCACCGTGCTGACCCACGACCCGAAGTTCGACGTGCCGCTGCTGGAGGTCGCGCTCCGGCTCGGGCTGGGCTACGTGGGCGCGATGGGGTCGCGCCGCACGCACGACGACCGGGTGCGCCGGCTGCGGGAGGCGGGGCTGACCGGGGACGAGCTGGCCCGCCTGGCCTCGCCCATCGGCCTGGACCTGGGCGCGCGCACGCCCGAGGAGACCGCCGTGTCGATCGCCGCCGAGATCATCGCGCTGCGCTGGGGCGGGGGAGGTGAGCGCCTCACCCGGACGGACGGGGCCATTCACCGCGATGGATGACCCGCGGACCGGCCGGAGCGCCGGGGGTTGTCGATCGCGGCCACCGGTAGCAGGCTCGACGTGACCCCCATCACCACAGGCTTGGAGGGTTCATGCGGATCACCGTCACCGTGGACGGGGTGAGCTACAGCGACGAGGTCGAACCTCGCACGCTGCTGGTCCACCACCTCCGCGAACGACTCGGCAAGACCGGCACCGTCGTGGGCTGCGACACCAGCAACTGCGGGGCGTGCACCGTCCACCTCGACGGCCACAGCGTGAAGTCCTGCTCCGTGCTCGCCGTGCAGGCCGACGGCCGCGAGGTCACCACGGTCGAGGGGCTGGCCCGGGACGGGCGGCTGCACCCGGTGCAGCAGGCGTTCCACGACAACCACGCGCTCCAGTGCGGGTTCTGCACCCCGGGCATGGTCATGCAGGCCGTCGACCTGCTCGCGGACGACCCCGACCCGGACGAGGACGCCGTCCGGCGCGGCCTGGAGGGCAACCTCTGCCGCTGCACCGGCTACCAGAACATCGTGCGCGCGGTGCGCGACGCGGCGCGGCGGATGAGCCCCGGCGCGGGCCCGGACGCCGAGCGCGTCGACGAGCAGGCCGTCCTGGGGCGCGCGCCCCTGCACGCCGGCGGTGGGGAGTGACCACCGCGGCCGAACCCGAGGTCGGCCGGGGCAGGCGGCGCAAGGAGGACGCGCGGCTGCTCACCGGCGCGACCAGGTGGACCGACAACCTCCGGCTCACCGGCATGGTGCACCTGGCCGTGCTGCGCAGCCCGGTCGCGCACGCGCGCATCACCTCCGTCGACGTCGCCGGGGCCACCCGGATGCCGGGCGTCCTGACCGTGCTGACCGGCGCCGACCTGGCCGCCGAGCAGGGCAGCCTGCCGTGCGCGTGGCCGATCACCGAGGACATGCTCGCCCCGCCCGCGCCGTCCATCGCGGTGGACGAGGTGAACTTCGCGGGCGAGGCCGTGGCGCTGGTGGTCGCGCGCACCCCGCACGAGGCGCACGACGCGCTGGCCGCGATCGACGTGGACTACGAGGACCTGCCGGTGGTGCTGGACCCGGCGGCGGCGGTGGAGCCGGGCGCCGACCTCGTGCACCCCGACCTGGGCACGAACGCCAGCGCCACGTGGGCGTTCGACTCGGCCGAGGCGGGCACCGGCTCCGACGTGGACCGGGCCCTCGCCGACGCCGAGGTGGTGATCGAGCGGTCCTTCCGGCAGCAGCGGCTCATCCCGGCGTTCCTGGAGCCCCGCTCGGTGGTGGTCGACCCGACCCCCGGCTCGGTCACCCTGTGGTCGGCCACGCAGGTCCCGCACGTCCTGCGGTGGATGCTGTCGGCCGTGCTGGGCATCCCCGAGCACGAGCTGCGGGTCGTCGCCCCGGACGTCGGCGGCGGGTTCGGCGGCAAGCTCCAGGTCACGCCGGAGGAGGTGCTGGCGCTGCTGGTCGCGCGCCGGCTGGGCAAACCGGTGAAGTGGACCGAGTCGCGCACCGAGTCGATGCTCAGCGCGCACCACGGCCGCGACCAGCTCCAGCGGGTCACCCTGGCGGCGCGGCGGGACGGCACCGTCACCGGGCTGAAGGTCGAGCTGCTCGCCGACATGGGCGCGTACCTGCGGTTGCTGTCGCCGGGCGTGCCGATCCTGGGCGCGTTCATGTTCAACGCCATCTACAAGTTCCCCGCCTACCGGTTCACCTGCACGACGGTGTTCACGAACAAGACGCCCACCGACGCCTACCGCGGGGCCGGGCGGCCCGAGGCGACGTTCGCCATCGAGCGGATGATGGACGAGCTGGCCGCCGAGCTGGGCGTGGACCCGCTGGAGCTGCGGCGGCGCAACTGGATCGGGCACGACGAGTTCCCGTTCACCACCGTCTCGGGCCTCACCTACGACAGCGGCGACTACGAGGCGGCGACCGCGCGGGCCGTGGAGCTGTTCGGCTACGACGCGCTGCGCGCCGAGCAGCGCCGGCGGCGGGCGGGCGGCGACGAGGTGCAGCTCGGCATCGGGATCTCCACCTACACCGAGATGTGCGGCCTCGCGCCGTCGCGGGTGCTGGGCGCCCTGCGCTTCGGGGCGGGCGGCTGGGAGCACGCGGCGATCCGGCTGCTGCCCACCGGCAAGGTCGAGGTGGTCACCGGCACCTCGCCGCACGGGCAGGGGCACGAGACGGCGTGGAGCCAGATCGTGGCCGACCGGCTCGGCGTGCCGTTCGAGGACGTGGCGGTGTTGCACGGCGACACGCGGGTCGCCCACCGCGGCATGGACAGCTACGGGTCGCGGTCGCTCGCCGTCGGCGGCACGGCCGTGGTGCTGGCCGCCGACAAGGTGGTCGCCAAGGCCCGCACCGTGGCCGCGCACCTGATGGAGTGCTCCGCGGACGACGTGGAGTTCGCCGCCGGCACGTTCTCGGTGCGCGGCACGTCGACCACGATGACCCTGGCCGAGGTGGTGGTCGCCGCGCACGTCGCGCACGACCTGCCGGACGGGGTGGAGCCGGGCCTGGACGCCGAGGCCACGTTCGACCCGTCGGACTTCTCCTACCCGCACGGGACGCACCTGTGCGCGGTGGAGGTCGACACGCGGACCGGCCGCGTGCGCATCCGGTCGTACGTGTGCGTGGACGACGTCGGCAAGGTGGTGAACCCGGTGATCGTGGAGGGCCAGGTGCACGGCGGCCTGGCCCAGGGCATCGCGCAGGCGCTGTACGAGGAGGCCCTGCACGACGAGAACGGCACGCTGACCACCGCCACGTTCGCCGACTACCTGCTGCCCTCGGCGGCGGACCTGCCCGCGTTCACCACCGACCGCACCGAGACGCCCGCGGTCTCCAACCCGCTGGGCGTCAAGGGCGTCGGCGAGGCGGGCGCCATCGCGTCCACGCCGGCGGTGGTGAACGCGGTCGTGGACGCCGTGCGGCACCTGGGCGTCACCGACGTCGAGATGCCGTGCACGCCCATGCGCGTGTGGAAGGCGTTGCAGGGCAGGAGAACCGACGTCCCCACCACGCCCGGCGCGGGCGGCGGGCCCGGTTCGACCGACACCCGAGGAGGCGCGCAGTGATCCCGGCCGCGTTCGACTACCTGGCACCGTCCACAGTGGATGAAGCGGTGCGCGCGCTGGCGGCGGGCGGTGAGGACGCCAAGGTGCTCGCCGGCGGCCAGAGCCTGCTTCCGGTGCTGCGGCTGAGACTGGCCGCGCCCGCCCTCGTGGTGGACCTGACCGGCCTCACCGAGCTGACCGGCGTCCACGACGAGGGCGACTCGCTGCTCATCGGCGCGATGACCACGCACTACGAGGTGCAGCGCGACCGCCTGGTCCGCGAGCACGCCCCGCTGCTGCGCCTGGCCGCGGACACCGTCGCCGACCCGCAGATCCGGCACCGGGGCACCTTCGGCGGCGCGCTGGCCCACGCCGACCCGGCGGGCGACCTGCTCGCGCCCGCGCTGGCGCTGGACGCGGTGCTGGTGTGCCGGGGGCCGGGCGGCGTGCGGGAGGTGCCGGCGGCGGACTTCTTCCTCGGCCACTTCACCACCGCCCTGGCGCCCGACGAGCTGCTCACCCACGTGCGCGTGCCCAAGCTGACCGGCTGGGGCGCGCACTACGAGAAGTTCAACCGGGTCGCGCAATCCTGGTCGATCGTGGCGGTGGCGGTCGCGCTGGAGGTCTCCGCCGGCGTCGTCGAGGGGGCGCGGGTCGGCCTGACCAACATGGGGCCGACGCCCGTGCGGGCGCGCGGCGTGGAGCAGGCACTGGTCGGGCGACCGGCCACGGCCGGGACCTTCGCCGCCGCGGCGGCCCGCGCCGCCGAGGGCACCGCGCCCGGCGAGGACGCCGGCGCCGACGCCGAGTACCGCACCCACCTGGCCCGCGTGCTGACCGAGCGGGCCCTGACCACCGCGGTGAGCGCATGAAACTCGAACACCGGTTCACCGTCCCCGCGCCCGTGCCGCGGGTGTGGGCGGCCCTGCTGGACCCCGAGCGGGTCGCGGCCTGCCTGCCCGGCGCGACCCTCACCGGCGTGGACGGGCCGAAGTTCACCGGGACCGTGCAGGTCAAGCTCGGGCCGGTGAGCCTGCTCTACCAGGGGAGCGGGCAGTTCACGTCGGTGTCCGAGGAGGCGCACGCGACGGTGCTCAAGGCGACCGGCAAGGACACCAGGGGCAACGGCACCGCGTCGGCGACCGTGACGGTGGCCCTGTCGGCCGACGCCCGCGGCGGCACCGCCGTGTCGGTCGTCACGGACCTCACCGTCACCGGGCGTCCCGCGCAGCTCGGCCGGGGTCTGCTCGACGAGGTCGGCGGGCGGATCGCCGCCGAGTTCGCCGAATGCCTGGCGACCGCGCTCGCGGCGGGGGAGGCTGAGGAGGTGACCTCTTCCGAGCCCTCGGCCCGACCGCGCTTGCGGGCCGTGCCCGACGAGCCGGTCGACCTGCTGGCCAAGGCGGGCGGGCCGGTGCTCAAGCGGGTGCTGCCGTTCGCGGCGGCCCTGCTCGTGCTGCTGCTGGTGCTGCGCCGCAGGCGGCACCGCTGAACACCCGCGGCAGGCGGCCGGCGCTCCTCGCGCTGGTCGCCTGCCTCGCCGCGGCGTGCACCGGGTCGCCGGTGGTGGCCACGTCGTCCCGGCTGCCACCGCCGCCGACCTCCTCCGCGCCGCCACCGCCGCCGTCGTTCACGCTGGCGGCGGGCGGCGACATCCTGGTCCACCCGCTGCTGACCGAGCAGGCCGACCGGGACGGCGACCGCGACTTCGGGCCGCTGCTGGAGGGCCTGCGGGCGGCGGTCGACGCGGACCTGTCGATCTGCCACCTGGAGACGCCGCTGTCCGCGCCCGGCGCGCCCACCTACGGCTACCCGGCGTTCAGCGCGCCGCCCGAGGTGGCCGCGGCGCTGAAGGGCCTCGGCTACGACAGCTGCTCCACGGCGTCCAACCACACGCTCGACCGCGGCCCCGGCGCGATCGGGACGACCCTGGACGCGCTGGACGCGGTCGGCCTGCGGCACACCGGCTCGTTCCGCACGCCGGAGGAGTCCGCGACGCCGCTGCTGCTGGACGTGAAGGGCGTGCGGGTCGGGCACGTCGCGTTCACCTACGGGTTCAACGGCATCCCGCTGCCGCAGCCGTGGATGGCCAACCGGCTCTCCGCCGAGGGCGTGCTCGAAGCGGCCCGCGCGGCGCGGGCGGCCGGGGCGGAGGTCGTCGTGGCCAGCCTGCACTGGGGCGCGGAGTACCAGCACGAGCCGACCCCGGAGCAGCGCGAGGTGGCGGCGGCGGTCCTGGCCGACCCGGCGGTGGACCTGATCATCGGGACGCACGTGCACGCCGTGCAGCCGATCGACCGGGTCGGCGGCAAGTGGGTCGTGTACGGCATGGGCAACGAGGTGGCCCGCCACTCCGAGCCGCGCGGCATCACCGAGGAGGGCGTCGTGACGCGCTTCAGGTTCGTCAAGGGGCCCGGCGGCTGGGCGGTGGAGCACGCCGAGCACGTCCCGACGATGATCGAGTTCGGCCCGCCGATCCGGGTGGTCGACCTGACCCGCTCCCCGGCCACCCCGCGCCGCACCGAGGCGCTGAACCGGACCACCGGCGTGGTCCGCAGCCTCGGCGTCGAAGGTCTCGACGGCCCGTGACGGTCCCGTTGGGGTGACGGCCGCACCGACCACGCGCCGGGCGCGCGCGGGTGCGGTAGGACAAGGTGCATGACCGATGCTGGGAACAAAGCGGCAGGTGTTGGCAAAGCGCACTCGTTCTGGCTCTGTCTGCAACCGCACGGCAAGGACGTGGAAGACCTCAAGAAAGAGGCCAAGCGGCACCGGTACATCGTGCTGAACGCCATGGAGCACCACCTGTTCAAGGAGCTGAAGAGCGTCAACAAGAACGCTCTCTTCTTCGTCTACAAGGACCTCTCCTCCACGCGCAAGAAAGCGAGCAACGGGGAGGTGGACCACAAGCACCTGCCTGCCGGTGTGGGGTACTGGTTCGCCTGGAAGAAGCACCGGGACTGGTTCCTGCGCGCCGGCGAGGAATACCTCAAGTACGAGGACTACGACGAGCACTGGCAGATGGACGTCGGTATCGGGGCTTACCGGGAGTGCTGGTTCGACAACGTCCTCAAGGAGATCAAAGAATTCCGGAAGAGTGACGTCAAGTTCGACGGCATCTACATGGACAACGCCCTGGTCGCCGCCGACGCCTACCACCCCGGGAAGTTCCCGACGAAGTACCCGAAGCACCCGGACATGCACAAGGTCTACGAAACGGCACTGGTCGATTTGAGGAAGAAGTTCGACGGGGCCGGCCTCAAGGTGGTCGCGAACATGTCCGGCGCACGGGAGCACACGGGGGTGTGGAACCGCTACATGAAGCACCTGGACGGCGGGTTCGACGAGTGGTGGATCGCGCTCGGCGAGGACAAGGAGGGGAAGCCCGTCCTGCTGCACGACTACGGGAAGGGGTGGCCGCGGCAGGTGGCGGAGATCAAGGACAACGAGCAGGCGGGCAAGATCACCTGGGTGCAGCCGCACTTCGCCAGGAACAAGGCCCAACCGCTCTGGTACGCCGTGGCCAGCTACTTCCTGGCGGTGCAAGGCGAGGCGGCGATCACCGAAATCGACAAGATGGACGAGCACAACAAACTGCCGCCGGAGCGGGACTTCTACAAGTGGGACCTCGGTGCGGCCGAAGGTCCGTACGAGAAGATGAAGGACTACCAGGGGCTGTACTGCCGGAGGTTCAAGAACGGCTTGGTGATCGTCAACCCGAAAGACCCGAAGGACTCGAAGAACAAACCGGTGAAGGTGCAGCTCGGCGGGACGTACTACGACGAGAAGAAGAACAAGGTGACCGAGGTGACCCTGCCGAGCACTTCGGGCACCGTGCTGCGCAAGAAGCCGTGACCGCTCCGCTCACCAGGTGAGGGCGACCGGCGACGCGGCGGCCACGCGGGCCACGCGGTCCTCCCAGCGGCGCGTCGTGGCCGGGTCGGCCGCGAACTCCGCGAACCGGTCCGGCGCGGGCGCCGCCGCCGGCACCGGCAGCAGGCCGCCCACCGGGCGCAGCGACTCGTGCGCCACGTCGCCGTCCAGCAGCGACAGCGTGCCGAGCCCGCACGCGAAGTCCAGCTCCGGCAGCGCGCCGGCCAGCGCCAGCCCCGCCGCCATGCCCACCGACGTCTCCACCGCCGACGACACCACGCACGGCAGCCCGCACGCCTCGGCGACCTCCAGCGCCCGCCGCACCCCGCCCAGCGGCGCGACCTTGACCACCGCGATGTCCGCGGCCCCGGCCACGGCCACCCGCAGCGGGTCCTCGGCCCGCCGGATCGACTCGTCGGCCGCGATCCGCACGTCCACCCGCCGCCGCACGGCCGCCAGCTCCTCGATCGAGGGGCACGGCTGCTCCGCGTACTCCAGGCCGCCCGCCGCCCGGTCCAGCTCGCGGATCGCGCGGACCGCCGTGTCGACGTCCCACGCGGTGTTCGCGTCCACCCGCACCGCGCCGGAGGGCCCGAGCGCGTCCCGCACCGCCGCCACGCGCTCCAGGTCGTCGGACAGCGACGAGCCCGGGTCGGCCACCTTGACCTTCGCCGTCGAGCACCCCGACTCCGCGACGATCCGGTGCGCCCGCTCCGGCGACACCACCGGCACCGTGCAGTTGACCGGGACCCGGTCGCGCACCGGGGCCGGCCACCCCTCGGTGGCCGACTCGACCGCGCACGCCAGCCACGGCGCGCACTCGGCGTCCGAGTAGTCGAGGAACGCGCAGAACTCGCCCCACCCGCGCGGGCCCTCCAGCAGCACGCCCTCCCGGACGGTGATGCCGCGGAACCGGTTGCGCAGGGGGATCGAGTAGACGAGCACGGGGAGAGCCTAGATCGGGCCCAGCGCGGCGGCGCGGCGGAGCGCGCTCGCCGCCAGCCGCGGGTCCTGCTCCTCGCCCGCGATGCGCAGCGCGGCGGCGAACCGGTCCACCCGGCGGTCGAGGTCGGCCAGCGCGCGGGCCGGCTCGGCGACGGCGGCGGCCCGGCCGGGCCGGTTGGTGGTCCGGGCGAGGGTCTCCCGCACCTCCTGGCTGTCCCGCAGCGCCACCAGCGCCTGCCACAGCAGCAGCTCGACGTGGGGCAGCCGGGCCGGGTCCGCGCCCTCCCGCACCACGTGGAAGTCCTCGCACAGCCGCTGCGCGCGCCGCTGCTGGACCGCGTCGGCGAACTGCTCGCAGTGCACGACGTCCCGCGGGCTCGCCGCCCGCACCGCCTCCCCCTCCGGGACGCGGCGCAGCAGCAGCGCCCCGCCCGCGAACAGCAGCGGCGCGCTCGCGAGCAGGGCGGCCGACCACAGCTCCGGCGCGAGCAGCGCCGCCGCGCACGCCGACGGCACGGCCACCGCCGCCAGCGCCCGCGACCTGGCCCGCCCGGTCCGCCGCGCGGCCAGGCGCGTCGCGGGCCCCCGGTCGGCGCCCGGTCGCCACACCCACCAGCACGGCGCCGGCCGGAGCCGCACCACCACAGTCATGCACCACCCGATCGTCGGGCCGAAGTCCGGTGGCCAACCTAGCGCGGCGGGCGGCCCGGCGGCAGCGCCGCCGGGCCGCCCGACCCGGGCAGGTCGCCGGAGGGGGCGCGGGGGTTCGCCCGGTCCGGCGAACCCCGGTCAGCCGACCTCGGGCAGCTCGGGCCCGAGCAGGTCGTCGGCGTCGACGATCCGGTACGCGTACCCCTGCTCGGCGAGGAACCGCTGCCGGTGCGCCGCGTAGTCGGTGTCGAGGGTGTCGCGCGAGACCACCGAGTAGAAGTGCGCCTGGCGGCCGTCGCCCTTGGGGCGCAGCAGCCGGCCCAGCCGCTGGGCCTCCTCCTGGCGCGACCCGAACGTCCCCGACACCTGCACGGCGACGGAGGCTTCCGGCAGGTCGATCGAGAAGTTCGCCACCTTGGACACCACGAGGGTGCGCAGCTCGCCGCGCCGGAACGCGTCGAACAGCTGCTCGCGCTCCTTGTTCTTCGTCGAACCCTGGATGACCGGCGCGCCCAGCGCCTCGCCCAGCGCCTCCAGCTGGTCCAGGTAGGCGCCGATCACCAACGTCGGCTCACCGGCGTGCCGGTCCAGGACGGCGCGCACCACGGGCAGCTTCGTGCGGGCCGTCGAGCACAGCTTGTAGCGCTCCTCCGGCTCGGCGGTCGCGTACTCCAGGCGTTCGCCGTCGGTCAGCGTCACGCGGACCTCGGTGCACTCCGCCGGGGCGATCCAGCCCTGCGCCTCGATGTCGCGCCACGGCACGTCGTACCGCTTCGGGCCGATCAGCGAGAACACGTCGCCCTCCTGGCCGTCCTCGCGGACCAGGGTCGCGGTCAGGCCCAGCCGCCGCCGGGACTGGAGGTCGGCCGTCATCCGGAACACCGGCGCGGGCAGCAGGTGCACCTCGTCGTAGACGATGAGGCCCCAGTCGCGCGAGTCGAACAGCTCCAGGTGCTTGTACTCCCCCTTCGACTTGCGGGTGATCACCTGGTAGGTGGCGATGGTGACCGGGCGGATCTCCTTGCGCTCGCCGGAGTACTCGCCGACCTCGTCCTCGGTCAGCGACGTCCGCGCCACCAGCTCCCGCTTCCACTGCCTGCCCGCGACGGTGTTCGTCACCAGGATCAGGGTGGTCGCGCCTGCCTCGGCCATCGCCGCCGCGCCGACCAGCGTCTTGCCCGCGCCGCACGGCAGCACCACGACCCCCGAGCCGCCCGCCCAGAACGCCTGCGCCGCGAGCCGCTGGTAGTCGCGCAGCCGCCAGCCGTCCTCCACCAGCTCGATCGGGTGCGCCTCGCCGTCGACGTACCCGGCCAGGTCCTCGGCGGGCCAGCCGACCTTGAGCAGCAGCTGCTTGAGCCGGCCGCGCTCGCTGGGGTGCACGACCACGGTGTCGTCGTCGATGCGCGCGCCCAGCATCGGCTTGACCTTCTTGTGCCGGAGCACCTCCTCCAGCACCGCGCGGTCCAGCGAGGCGAGCACCAGGCCGTGCGCCGGGTGGTTGCTCAGCTGGAGCCGGCCGAACCGGCCCATCGTGTCGACCACGTCCACCAGCAGCGGCTGCGGCACGGGGTAGCGGGAGAACCGGACCAGGGCGTCGACCACCTGCTCGGCGTCGTGGCCGGCGGCGCGCGCGTTCCACAGCGCGAGCGGGGTGACCCGGTAGGTGTGGACGTGCTCGGGGGCGCGCTCCAGCTCGGCGAACGGCGCGATGGCGGTGCGCGCGTCGTCGGACAGCGGGTGGTCGACCTCCAGCAGCAGGGTCTTGTCCGACTGGACGATCAAAGGGCCGTCGGTCACGAGAGCGCACTCCTGTCGTTGGCGTACCCCCCAGTGTTCCAACCAGGTGCAAGTCGGTGACCGCGCGTGGGCACGGTCACACGCGGTGTTCACGGACTCGGTTCGATAAATCCCCGTACACCCGGATGGGTCAGTGGGTAGCTTGCCCCTCGTTCCCGCTCGCGCGGAATCGCGCGGAACCAGCGGGGTCCCTGAACCGAACGAAGGTCATCATGAGCACGGACGCGCCCGCGCCCACCCCCAACACCCCACCGGCCCCGCAGCAGCACCAGGAGCCGGCGGCGCCGAAGAAGAAGAGCCTGCCGGTCCGCATCCTGTCCGCGGTGGCCGGCTTGATCGTGGCGGGCTTGGTCGTCTACGGCATCAACTACTTCACCAGCGACGCCGCCCAGTCGAAGGCCGGCGACTGCGCCAGCCTGACCGGCACGTCGACCAAGCCCGAGTTCAAGACCGTGGACTGCGGCACGGCCGAGGCCAACTACTCCATCGCCAAGGTGCTCGGCTCCACCGGGGAGTCCTGCGGCGGCACCTACGACGAGTACACCGAGACCGCCCGCCGCGGCCCGGACTCGAAGCTGTGCCTGATCCCGGTGTTCCAGGAGGGCTCCTGCTACGAGCTGAACGGCGACCTCAACCGGATGGGCCGCCCGGCCGTCGACTGCGGCCAGTCCGGCGCGCTCAAGCTGGTCAAGCACGTCAAGGACTCCGACGACGAGACCGCGTGCGAGGACAACGCGCCGATGGCCTTCCCGGAGCCGAAGCAGGTGTTCTGCTTCGCGCCCGGCGAGAGCGCCTGAGCGCGGGGGCGGGTGCGCGGGCGCTACCTTCTGGGGCGTCACGCGCACCCGTCCAGCGAGGATGATCATGAGCAACGAGCCGAAGCAGCCCGCCCAGGACGTGCCCGAGCCGGGGGCCGCGGCCACCGCGGGTCAGGCCGGAGCCGGGGAGCCGGCGGCCGAGCCGGGCGGCGCATCGCCCGCGGCTCCCGCGACCCCCGCTCCCACCTCCCCGGCGACCCCCGCTCCCACCTCCCCGGCGAACCCCGCCACGCCCGCGGACCCGGCGACCGCCGGCAAGGCCGCCGACCCCGCGACCCCGGCGAACCCCGCGAACCCCGCGGCCCCGGCGAACCCCGCGACGCCCGCGGCGACGCACGCCGACGAGGCCGCGACCGCCGCCGACCTGCTCGCCGGCCGGTCCGCCGCCACCCCGCCCGCCGCGCCCGCGGGCGGCGCCGGGCAGCAGCGCTACCTGGTCTCGCCCGACGACGAGGAGCGCGACGAGCCCGCCAAGGCGGGCAACCGGGCCAAGCCGGTCCTGTTCGGCGTGCTCGCCCTGGTCCTGATCGTCGCCGGCTTCTTCGCCGTCCGCTACTTCGTGACCAACAACGCGACCGCCGCGGCCGGCGACTGCGTGAGCCTCACCGAGCAGAGCGACGACCGCGCCGACGTCAAGACCCTGGACTGCGACGACGACAAGGCGTCCTACCAGGTCGGCAAGGTGCTCGACAACGCCGAGGCGGTCTGCCCGGAGGAAGGTCTCTACACCGAGGTGTCCCCGTCGTCCAGCGTCGGCGACGGCTACAAGCTGTGCCTGCTGCCGAACATGGCCGAGGGCGCCTGCTACGTGTCCGACGACGGCATGGGGTTCGTCAAGGGCGACTGCACCAGCCCCGACGCGCTGAAGGTCACCCAGGTCATCAAGGGCTCCAACGACCTCGGCCGGTGCCCGGACAGCGCCGGCATGGCCTACCCGGAGCCCGCGGTCACGTACTGCGTCGCACCGGCGGACTTGTAACCACATGAGGTGAACCCGGTCAACCCGGCGCGCGGCCGTGCCGATGACCCTGACCATGCGGAAGATCGGATGGGGCGTCGGTGCGGCCGTCGTCGTGGTCCTGGGCTTGTTCGCGCTCACCATGGCCGGCGGCGGTGACGAGGCGCCCAAGCCCGCGCCCGGTGACTGCGCGAACGTCTCGAAGCAGGACGACCAGCGCCGCTACCAGCCGCTGGACTGCGGGTCCGACCAGGCCAACGTCAAGGTCGCCAAGGTGGTGGACGACTCGGCGCGGTGCCCCAAGGGCGGCTCGCCGTACTCGACCTTCATCGGGCCGATGACGCTGTGCCTGATCCCGAACTTCGTCGAGGGCGCCTGCTACCAGCAGGACCGGGAGACCGGCCTGCACAAGGCCGACTGCGCGGCCACCGACGCCATCAAGGTCCTCAAGGCCGCCCAGGGCGCCGCGGACTGCGGCGAGCACCGCAAGCTGGTCTACCCGGAGCCGTCGGTCACCTACTGCGTCACCCGCGCCGCCGAAGCGCCCTGACCCCGGGCGGCCCCGGCCGCCGGTCACCCCGGCCCCGGCGGCCCCGGCCGCCGGTCACCCCGGTCCCGGGCCCGACGCGGCCCGGCACGCCGACCCCGGGGAGCCCCGACTCCCCGGGGCCCGGGTTCCCGCGCGGAACCGGGATGCGCCGAAACGACTGCGCCCGGCGGGCTCGCGGCGGTACGTTCCGCTCGTCCGACCCGAGAGGAACGCAGCGTGACCACGCCCCCCGCCCCACCGCCCCACGGCACGCCGCCCGGTGGCCAACCGCCCGCGCCGGGTTGGGGACAGCCGTCCCCGCCGCCGGGCTTCCCGGCCCAGCCGCGGGCCCACCCGGTCCAGCCCGGCCCGCCGCAGGGCTACCCGCCCGCCTACCAGGGGCCCGGTCAGGCGTACCCGCAGCACCCCGGTTACGCCCAGCAGGCCGGCCACCCGCAGGCCGGCCACCCGCAACCCGGCTACCCGCCCCAGCCCGGTCACGCCCAGCAGCCCGGCTACCCGCCGCCCGCCGGCCCGCCCGGCTTCCCCGGTCAGCCGCAGGGCTTCCCGCCGCCGGCCGCCAAGAAGACGTCGAGCGGGGCCAAGGCGCTGATCGCCGTGGTGGTCCTGGGCATCGCGGGCATCGTGGTGGCCGGCTTCGTCGCCGGCGCCGACAGCCCCGGCCGCGCCGCGGTCGGCGACTGCGTCAAGGTCGAGTCGGCGAGCGCGAGCAGGGCCGACGTGGCGACGGTCGACTGCGGGTCGCCGGAGGCCGCCTTCAGGGTGGCCGTCAACCTGGACCGCAGCACCGCCGCGTGCCCGTCCGGCGACTACTCCGAGTACAGCAGCCGCGGCGGTCGGCGCAGCAACGGCTTCAAGCTGTGCCTGGTCTACAACGCCCGGGAGGGCGACTGCTTCAAGCAGGAGGGCACGATTGTCGCGGGCAAAACCACCAAGGTGACCTGCGATTCGTCGGCCACCCACAAGGTGACCAAGGTCGCGTCGGTCGAGGACGAGAACGCGTGCGAGGGCGGCGAGACCGTGTTCGTTTACTCACAGCCCGCTACCACGATCTGCATGGTCAAGACTGAATAACAAAAACCGGGGCCTTCCGCGCGATCGCGGAAGGCCCCCTAAAGAATCACCGGCAGCAACGGACCGGTCGCGCCGGGTTGTTCCCCGGCGCCCGGCCGCGCCGCGCGCCGGGCTAGTTCGTGGTGCCCGGCGGAAGGAGGTCCTGCACGTCCAGCCGGCTCGGCAGGGCGTTCTCGGCGTCCATCATGTCGGAGACCCGCTGGAGCCGGATCGGGTTGAGCGACAGCGGGAACGTGCCCACCGACACCAGCGCGGCGGTCTGCTGGTCCACGTCGACGTAGCCGGTCAGGGCGTCCTGCACGGACAGCTTGCTGTTCGTCGCGAGCTGCTGGACGTCCCGCAGGACCTGCCGGAACAGGGCCAGCGTGCGGGGGTTGGCCTCGGCGAACTTCTTGCTCGACGCGTACCCCGACATGGGGAAGTCCTTGGTCGGGCCGGTCGCCGTGTCGGTCACGATCCGCGCGCCGACGTCCTTCTGCGCCTTGGTGATGAACGGTTCGGTCATCCACGCCGCGTCGACCTGCTCGGACCGCATCGCGTCGACCATGCGGTCGAACGGCATCTCGCTCAGGGTGATCTGCTGCCGCTCGACGCCGGCGGTGTCCAGCACGGCCTTCGTGGTCAGCGCCCCGAGGTCGGTCGCGCTGTTCACCGCGATCCGCGGCGAGGCCAGCTTCGCCGGGCTGTCGTACTCCGGGTCGATCGTGACCAGGGCCATCGTGTTCGAACCCGCCTGGTAAGCCTCGCCCTGCAGCTGCAGCTGGGTGCCCTCGGCGGCGGCGCGGAACAGGTTGACGTGGCTGGCCCAGGTGATGTCCAGCGTGGTGTCGAGCTGCTTGATGCCCTCGGCCTCGCTGCTCAGCGTCACCAGCTGCACCGACAGGCCGGCCTTCTCGAACACCTTCTCGTTGAGGGCCAGCTTCAGCGGGGCCACGTCGACCACCGGCATGACGCCGATGCGCAGCGTGGTGCGCTCCACCTCGGGCTGGCCCGTGCCCTCGGAGCCCGGCAGCAGGCCGCACGCCGTCAGGGTCGCGGCACACGCGAACAACGCTGCCGCACGTCGCAGAACACGCGCTGGGGTTGGCATGGCACCTCTCGCCGCGATGACCGCTCGACCGGGTCTTTTTGATCAACCTAATTCTCGACGCAGTTGTCGTCGATGCGGGGGATGGTAACCACCCGGAGGTATGAAACGACAGCCCCGGCCGATACGGTGAGTGCTTCCGGACCCTTCCCTGGGGCAGGGGTGCGGCACTACGCTCCCGCCCGGGTGGCACAAGGTCCGAGTCGCGGCGTTGTGTCGCCGTGCGGAGGTGGGGTGCCTAGCCGGCGCTACCACAACTGTGCTGCAATTCGGCCCGATTTGCGAGTCCATGCTTCGGTCCGTGGGGAGAGGCCGGGGAACACTGCTGCCGGAAGAGGAAGCCCAGGGTGGCCCGACGAGAGAGAGGTCCCAGCCAGTCGGGCGCGGAGAATCCACCGCGCCCCGACAGCCCCGGAACGGGTGACGGGCTGGCTGCGTTGCGTGATGGAACTGTGACCGAGTCAACGGGCGCCGGGCCGACGACCGAGGTGCGCGAGAAGCAGAACGCCGGTACCGCCCCGTGGCGGCTCCGCAACTGGCGCCTGCCCACCAAGCTCGCCGCCGTCCTGCTGATCCCGACCGTGGCCGCGCTGGCGCTCGGCAGCCTGCGGGTGCAGTCCGACCTCGGCGACGCGACCGAGTTCAACCGGTTGGCGAACCAGATCCAGCTGGAGGCGGCCGTCGCCGACCTGGTCCAGCAGCTCCAGCGCGAGCGCGACCTGAGCACGAGCCACGTGGCTTCGGGCAAGAGCCTCGACCGCGTGGTGCTCGACCGCCAGCTGCGCCGGGTGAACGACACCACCGACGCGTTCAAGAACAAGATCATCGAGCTGGGCGGCGACCTGGACGAGGACGTCGCGGCCCGGTTCGGCCGCGCGGCCGACCAGCTCACGCGCCTCAACAGCCTGCGCAACGCGGTGCGCGACACCGCGTACCCGTCCGACGCCGTGCTGCGGACCTACTCCGAGTCCGTGGAGAGCCTCCTGGACCTGGGCGAGCAGGCCATCGCCGGGATCAACCACCCCGAGCTGGTGCGGCTGCACCTGGCCACCAACGCGATCGCGCGCATCAAGGAGCAGGAGTCGCGCAAGCGCGGCATCATGCTCGACGTGTTCCAGCGCGGCGGCTTCGGCCCCGGCCAGGAGCGCGCGCTGCTCGCGGCGAACGCCGAGCTGGACGCCGCCCGCAACGACTTCCGCAAGTCGGCGACGCCGGACCAGGCCAAGATCTACGACGACACCGTCACCGGTCTCATCGTCGACACCGCGAACGACATGCAGGAGTCGGCGCTGAACCTGGCGGCCGGCGGCAAGAGCCTGGCCTCGCTGCGCCCGGAGCGCTGGGACATCGCCTCGACGCTGACCGTGAACCTCACCCGCGACGTGGAGAACCTGCTGCTGGAGCAGCTCCAGACGCGCACCGACGAGCTGACCGGCATGGCGCGCGCGGCGGCCCTGCGCGACTCGGGCATCGTGCTCGGCGCGCTGCTGCTGGCGCTGATCATGGCGCTGTTCGTGGCGCGGTCGATCCTCAACCCGCTGCGCACGCTGCGCCGCACCGCCCTGGAGGTCGCCGACCACGGCCTGCCGGACGCGGTCAGCCGGATCCTGGTGGACCCGAACCCGCACGAGGCGGCGAAGACCGCCGTCGAGCCGGTGCCGATCACCACCAAGGAGGAGGTCGGCCAGGTCGCGCGGGCCTTCGACGCGGTGCACGGCGAGGCGGTCCGGCTGGCCGCCGAGCAGGCGCTGCTGCGCGACAACGTCAACGCGATGTTCGTCAACCTCTCCCGCCGCTCGCAGGCCCTGGTCGAGCGCCAGCTGAACCTGATCGACCGGCTGGAGCAGGACGAGCAGGACCCCGACCAGCTGGCCAGCCTGTTCGAGCTGGACCACCTGGCGACCCGGATGCGGCGCAACTCGGAGAACCTGCTGGTCCTGTCCGGCACCGACCTGTCCCGCCGGCTCACCCGCCCGGTGCCGGCCGCCGAGGTGCTCGGCGCCGCGGTGTCCGAGGTCGAGCAGTACGCCCGCGTGCAGGTCGGGCAGACCCCGGAGCTGACCGTCCAGGGCCGCGCGGTCAACGACCTCGTGCACCTGATCGCCGAGCTGCTGGACAACGCCACCGCGTTCTCCGACCCGGTCACCAAGGTCACCGTGCGCACGGCCCGCACCCGCAAGGGCGAGCTGGCCATCGAGATCCAGGACCGCGGCGTCGGCATGGTCGAGCAGGAGATCGCCGACGCCAACGAGCGGCTGGCCGACCCGCCGGACGTGGACGTCGCGGTGTCCCGCCGGATGGGCCTGTACGTGGTCGCGCGGCTGGCCAAGCGGCACGACATCAAGGTCCGGCTGCGCGCCAACGAGGACATCGAGGGCGGCACCACCGCGCTCGTCGTCGTGCCCGAGACGCTGGTCGCCGAGCCCGGCGCGGCCGGCTCGGCCCTGCCCGCCGAGTCCGTGTTCGGCACGCCGGCCACCTACCAGGCGCCCAACCAGGCCGAGCGCGCGAGCGGCATCGCGGGCGCGTTCACCGGCAACGTGCCGCGCCTGGACGACGAGCCCGCGCACGCCGGCCCGCCGAGCCAGGACGACGAGCCGGGCTTCCCGGTGAGCTTCGTGCACAGCGACCGGGAAGCGGACGCGACCGGCCTCCCCGTGCTCGGGGAGGCGCCCGCGGAGCGCTCCGGCGAGATCTCGCAGCCGTGGCTGCCGCTGGGCGACGACCTCGGCGAGCGGGACGCCGAGCACGAGCCGTCGGGCTCGTTCGGCGAACCGACGCTGTTCACCGCCTACGAGGACCGGCACGAGGACGACCCGGACCTGCACGGCTTCCAGACGACGCAGTTCGCGCCGGCCGTCGACGGCGGCCCGGCGGAGGACTCCGAGCCGTTCGCGGACGCGGCCCCGTTCGCGGACGCGGCCCCGGTGGAGCCCGCCGCCCACGCGCGGCCCGGCCCGTTCGCCGAGCCCGAGCCGTTCGACGAGCCCGAACCGGTGCGGCGCAACGGCTCCGCGCCGCACGCGCCGGTCGCCAAGCGGATCGACCACGACCTCGACGCCCCGACCGAGCGGCTGCCGATCTACGAGGCGGTCCTCTCGCAGTGGTTCCAGGCCGTGGGCAGCGAGACCTCGGCGGCGGCGGCCCAGGCGGTGCCGCCGGCGCCCGAACCGGACGCGGAGCCCGCCGCGCGGGAGGAGGCGGTCCTGTCGACCCGCGAGCCCGAACCCGCGCCTCCGGTCGCGCCGACCCCGGAGGCGGGGCCGACGCCCGCCCGCGAGGTCGACCGCGGCCGGCCGTTCACCGACGGCGGGCTGCCCAAGCGGCAGCCCGGCTCGCCCGAGAACCTGCCCAAGCGCACTCCGGAGGTGCCCCGCGTGACCGAGTTCGACCCGGTCGCCGAGCCGGGGCCCGTCGCGCACGGCGACCTCGCGGACTCGGCCGAGCCCGCCTGGCACTCGCCCGCCGACGAGGGCTGGCAGGCCGCGCAGGCACTGCTCGGCAAGGCCCCAGAGACCACGACACAGGCGGGGTTGCCCAAGCGGGTGCCCAAGGCTCAGCTTGTGCCGGGATCGGCCGCTCCCAAGCCCCAGGCCGCGGAGCGGCAACCGCAGCGGCCCCCGCTGCCACCACGATCGGCTGACGCGATCCGTGGACGCATGTCGAGTCTTCAGCAGGGCGTCCGCCGAGGGCGACACGCTTTGATCGACGCTTACGCTGGTGACATGTCGAGCCGGCAAGACGAGGAGCAGGAGTGACGACCGCAGCTCAGCCAGGCAGCTTTGGTTGGCTTATCACCGACTTCGTGCGCCGGGTTCCCGGTGTGGCACATTCCGTGGTCGTGTCGGCGGACGGGCTGTTGCTCGCCGGCTCGCAGGGCCTGCCCCGCGACCGCGCCGAACAGCTCTCCGCCGTGGCGTCCGGCCTGGTCAGCCTCACAGCCGGCGCCGCCCGGTGCTTCGAGGCGGGCACCGTGAACCAGACCGTGGTCGAGATGGAACGGGGCTACCTGTTCCTGATGTCGATCAGCGACGGGTCGTGCCTCGCGGTGCTCGCGGCCCCGAACTGCGACATCGGTCTCGTGGCCTACGAGATGACCCTCCTGGTCGAGCGCGTCGGCCAGCAGCTGACCCCGGAGCTGCGCGCACAGCTCCAGGGCGCGGTCCGGCGGTAGGTCCTCATGAGATCGTGGGGGTGAGCGGTAAATGGCTGAACGATCTGGCGCCGGCGGACGTCGCTTCGGTAGGAACTTCAACTACCAGGAGTGGGCGGTCGGGGGCTTCCGATTCGACGAGCCGGATGCCGACCCCTCAGCAGACGAGGAAGCCGAGGACGCACCCAACCCGTGGGCCGGTCGGGCGGCCGGTCCTCCACGGGTCGAAGGCACAGGGCAGGGGCAAGGCGATATGTCTCAGCGTGAGGTTGACGACTCGTCGTACGACTACGACGACGTCCCCAACCGGTTCGACATCGACGGGTACGGCAGCGGGCTGTTCGGAGGTCCGGGCGCCGACCTGTTCGGCGCCCACGGCTTGCCCGACAGCGTGCCCGAGCAGCTCCCCTACACGACCGGTCCGCAGCCGGTCGTGCGGCGGGAGGAGAACCCGGCGGCCGAGTCCGGCTCGCTGGTCCGCCCGTACACCCGGACCGGTGGCCGCACCCGGCCGGACTACGACCTCGCGATCGAGGCGCTGGTGTCCACCAGCGAGCGGGGTCAGGAGCGGGACGCGGCGGTGCTCCCCGAGCACCGCTCGATCTGCGGGCTGTGCACCGACACCAGGTCGGTGGCGGAGGTGGCGGCCCTGCTGCGGCTGCCGCTGGGCGTCGTGCGGGTGCTGATCGGCGACATGGCGAGCATGGGTTTGGTTTTGATTCACCAGGGTGGCTTGGTCGTGGGGGACCGGCCGTCCATTGAATTCCTTGAGAGGGTGCTCAGTGGGCTTCGCAGGCTCTAGCCCCGACGCGGCCGAAGGCGCACGGAAGCCGACGACCTCCGCGAAGATCGTGGTGGCCGGTGGCTTCGGCGTGGGCAAGACGACGTTCGTCGGTTCCGTGTCGGAGATCGTGCCGCTGACCACCGAAGCGGTGATGACCGAGGCGAGCGCGGGGGTCGACGACCTCTCGGCGACGCCGAACAAGGTCACGACCACGGTGGCCATGGACTTCGGCCGGGTGTCGCTCGACCAGGACCTGATCCTGTACCTGTTCGGTACACCGGGTCAGCACCGGTTCTGGTTCATGTGGGACGACCTGGTGCGGGGTGCGATCGGTGCGATCGTGCTGGTGGACACGCGGCGGTTGGCCGACGCGTTCGCGTCGATCGACTTCTTCGACGACCGGCAGCTGCCGTACGTGGTGGGCGTGAACTGCTTCGACGGTCTGCTGCACCACCGGATCGAGGACGTGCGGGAGGCGTTGACGATCGACCAGTCGGTGCCGATCGTGACGTGCGACGCGCGCAACCGGCAGTCGACGAAGCAGACGCTGATCACGCTGGTGGAGCACGCGATGCGCCAGTGGATGTCG
>Ga0196958_10000075_pt1 | contig 40241 bp, 63 predicted proteins | sample S1v_10metaG_FD_148654 | JGI IMG/M metagenome (GOLD analysis project Ga0196958, IMG submission 148654) | Soil microbial communities from Anza Borrego desert, Southern California, United States - S1+v_10 | ecosystem: Environmental > Terrestrial > Soil > Desert | place: USA: California | collected... | reverse complement strand
CGCGCTCGATGTAGCGGTTACCCGTGAGATCGGGGCGTTCGCCGGTCAGCTTCTCGATCTTGATCCGGCGACGATCAGCGCCGTATCCCTTCGCGAGATCGCGTGCTTCGGTCGCGCTGCAGCCCTGGCGACGCGCCTCGAGCCATGCGGCACGGTCGTCGCTCGACGGGCCCCGCAGTCGGTCGAGAATGCCGACCCTCGAGAGAGTAGTGATCGTGTTCACGGTGTTCCTTTCAGGTGATCAGGCCAGAGCACGAAGCGCAGCGCCTCGAGATTGCCGGGAGCGGGGTCAAACTCTTCGATCGGTTCGCCGAGATGACGAGCGACCATAGCCGCGAGTACGACGGCGTCGACGACGTTGTCGTCTCGGCTGTCGAGCTGCGGGTACTGGGCCAGGCTATGCGCGACCACCGACTCCTTGTCGGCGCCGCCGTCGCCGGTGGCGTACTGTGCGCGCTGACGCGGGGAGATCTCGACGAGGTTGCCGTGCGCGCGCTGCTCGAGCGCTATGCCGATCTGCCACCAGACGCCCGACCGCTCGTGCGTGGACACGCTCTTGCTCATGTAGCTGGGCGCCTCGATCGCGGCGGCGTGCAGGTCGCGGGGCATGTTCAGCAGCGCCTGCTGAGCGAGCGTGTCGATGCGGCGAGCTCGCAGCCAGACGGGGGTCACGCCGCGATCCTTCGATCGTCCCTTGCGTCCGCCGCCCGGGGAAGGCACGCGCGGGATCGAGGCCGATGAGTGCAGCGACCAGCGGATGCGCCTGCTCTTCGTGTCGATGAACGCGAGCGCGAGCCCTGTCAGCGACACGTCGGCGCCTGCGACGATCACCGGCGCGCCATGTAGTCGAGGCGCTCCTGTGCGCGGCGACGCTCTGCGCGCAGGACGAGAGCGAACGCGACCCATAGGGCGACGGCGACGATCAGAGCCAGCAGCGGCACGGCGATGACGACGTGCAGCAGATACCAGCCGACGATGAGGGCGAGCCCTCCGAGAATGGTTTTCATGACCCCTCCTGGGGAAGTTAGAACGAGTAGAACTAAGTTAGCGCTGACTTGCGCCGCTCACTGCTTCAGCCGCCACTCTTCGACGAGCTCGAGCGCCAGCGACACTCGCTCCGCCGTCGGCGCAGGCTGCCGCAGCACCTTCTCGATCTGCTCGAGCGTGCGCGTCGAGTCGGCGCCGCGCTGACCGTCGAACTTGATCCGATCCAGCGACGCGCTGTCGATGATCGCGACGTGGAGTCGCGAGATCTCGACGCCGCCAGCCTCGACGGGGATAGACAGCTCACGCTCGAAGGCGAACACGGCCACGTCAGCTCACCGCCCGCAGCATCGTCTCTTCATTCACGCACAGCGCGTCGATCTTCGTGCCGAGAGCGTCCCAGTCGCCGGTGATCTCGCGCCATGCGCGATCGAACAGGGGGCGGTCGTCTTCGACGTAGGCGCTCACGGGTCGCATGCCGACACCGGGCACGAACTCGTAGCGCTTCAGGGGGCGGGCGCCATGCTTGCTCTCGTACAGCTCGGCGACGCGAGTCGCGAACCGGCCAACGGTGCGGGCGAGAGCGACGCCCTCGAGTCCACGGTCGACGGCGAGATACGTCGTGAGATCCAGCGGGCAGAGCGTGCTGCGGTCGAGGATCATCGTCGCGCGACGTACGACCTCTTCGGGGTCGAGTGCCGGGCGCGCTTCGCGCAGCTCGCGCAGCGCCTGCACTGCTTCGTCATTCGTCATGGTGTGCCTTTCGTGTGTAGGGGAGTCGAGCGCCTGGCTCGTTGACACGATGCTATTACCAGTAGAACAACGTTGTCTAACCGTCGTGCATCTCGGGCGTGTCCGTCAGCGCTCGCGTTTCACGTGAAACGCGGCCAGCTCAGCGGCGATCTGCGGGCACAGAAACGCCCCCGACGTCCGAAGACACCGAGGGCGCGCTGTTCGCCTGTGAGAGCGTCGCCTGTCAGCGGCGCGGCGTGTTCGGCAGGCTCACCGCGAGGTTGAACACGCTCGCGAGGTACAGCACCGCCGCCGAAACAGGGTTCGTGAACTGAGCCAGATCGAACTCCGGCGCAGCAGCGTCGACGACGATCACCGTGCCGAGCACGATCGCGACAGCCGACACTCCGACGTTGATCGCCTTGCGAACGCCGGGGCTCTGCACCACGACGTTCGGAGTGTCACTGGGGGCGACATGATCGCCCACACCAGGGGTATTGGTCATTGGTCATCCTTTCGATTGGGTAGTGCGCTACGAGGAATAGTGTCCTCCATTTCAGGCCACGGTGGGAGCTCTTCGCGCCGCATCCCCGCACGCTCCATGAGCTCGATGCGCAGCTCCGCCGCATGCTCACGAGCGCGCTGCTCGTTACGTCGCGACGCGAGCGCCACCTGATCGGCCACGTCGCGCTCATCGCGGTAGCGGTTCGCGCGCTCTTCGGCCAGCTGCGCTTTCAGCACCGCCGCGTCCCGCTGCTCGACGAGATCCACGCGCCTCTTCCCCTCGCGCGCAGACACGCCCGCCCGCACCTTGCCGACGACCTCCATGATCGCCTTCACCAGCGCGAGCAGTCCCCCACCGCCGCCCACACCTACCAGCCAGGGCAGCATCGCCTCGAAGTTCACAGCAGCCCCCTCAGTAGTGCATGCGGGGCACGATGTTCTTGGTTCGTCTCCTGAATGCGGCATCCAGCCGCTTACGGATCGAGTCGACGCCCGGCTCGTTCGTGAAGATCTTCAGCTCTATGTAGCGCCGCAGCACGAACAGCCCCGCCACGACGACGATAGCCGCCAGCGCGAGCGAACCGCCCGACTGGATCGTCGGCACGAGAATGAGCCCGTAGAGAGCGGCGCCCCACCCTGCAGCGACGTTCGCCGGGAACTCGAGCGCCCACACTCGCGACAGCCGCCCGATGAACGCGACAGCGCCGCCCCCCGCGAGCAGGAAGCCCCAGACCCACAGCGCCCACTCGAATTGCACAGTGCGCTGCACGTACTCCGATGGGTCGACTGCTGCGCCGACGCCAGCCACGGCCAGCACGAGATAGGCGATCAGGTCAACAACCCAGATCGCCCTCTCAAGCCGGACGCGCTTGGCGCCGACGAGCAGCTCGCTCTTCACTTGTTCCGTCGACGCGCGAGCTCAGCAGCCGCCGCCTCGAGGTACTCGTCCGACACCGTCGCGAGATCGAGCGAGAGCGGACGCTGCGCGATCTCACGCAGCGCAGCCTGAACCTCGGACACGCGACCCTCAGTCGCGCTCGCGATCGCGGGCAGGCCGACCGTCTCGCCCTTGTAGTTGGCGAGCTCGAGCAGCTGCACGCGCAGATCCCCGATCCAGTCGCCCAGGCCCGACAGCCGCAGCTCGATGCCGTTCAGCACCGTCGCTACGGGAACCTCGTGCCCCATGAAGTTGGTCATGTAGTCGTTTTCAGCGGCCACGTCGTCTTCTCCCTTGTAGATCTGCTGCGCTCGCTGGACGATCCAGTCGAGGTTCATATCCGGCCCCGGACAGGCCGTCGCGTACGTGCCGGGCACCTCATTGTGACCGATGATATGGGCGCGTGTCAGCGACCCCAGGAATCCGGCCTTGTAGAGCGCCACCGCGAGGATCGCGAGACGCTCACGACACAGCGCCGAGATCCCCCACTGCGGACCCAGCGTCGTGTTACAGACCTCGACCGTGAATGCCTTCCGGTCGAACGCGCTCGCCGAAGTGAACGCACGCGACCAGAACGGCACGACCTCGTCGAGCCACCCCGTGTTCGACATAGCGCCGTTGGCCGACACAGTCCGGCCACCGGGCGCCATGAGTGACTTCAGCCCACTGAACGACGTCAGCGTGCCGTGATGGATTTCGAGATACTGCGGCTTCTCACCGAGCCGCGACGCGTACTCACTCGGCGCCGTGAGATCGACGCCGTCGAACAGATTCAGAGTCCCGGCCATGATCAGAGCTCCCCATCTTCCGCGAGACGCTCGACCGGCGCCGACACTGCAGCCGGGGACGGCGGCAGCACGCGGGCACGCAGCCGCGCCATGCGCGCGAGAGCCTCTTCCTCAGTCTCGGCGACGTCGTCGACAGCCGCGAGTTCGCGACGCTTCGACTCGTCCCAGTCCTCATCGCTGACGCGCGACCCGTCGTGCGCGTTGTAGAACCGATCGACCAACCGCTCATCGACCTTGTGCCCGTCGATCTCGACGAAGCTCATGCGATCACTCTCCTGTCATGGTGATAGTCCGCCGCTCGAGCTCATCGACTCGAGCGAGCAGATCCCGATTGTCCTCCGCCAAGCTCTGCACGGCCTGGATGAGTGCGACCGTAATGCGGTCGTAGTTGACGCCCAGCGGCCCCTTCTCGTCGAAGTAGACGAACGGGGTCAGCCCCGCCTCGTGCGCCTCTTCGGCGATCAGACCGAACTCGACGGGCGCGCGATCGCCCTGCTCGCGCACGGCTGCCCGATAGCGGTACGTGACGACTCGCGCGTCGAGCAGCGCCTGCACGAGCGACGGGGCGTCCTCAATGTTCTGCTTGAACCGTCGCGACGACGGCACATGCCCGAGAACACCGTCGCCGCCGATCCACACGGCGCGGTAGTTCGTCGACAGGATGCGGTTGAAGACGTTCGGGCTCAGTCGCCCGTCGTACAGCCCGTCAGTCGCGCTCCACGTCGCGCGAGCGTCGACGTCGCCCTTCGTCGCGAGTCCCGCGACACGATCGTCGACGTAGCCGCGCTGGGCGGCGTGCTGACGGTTCTGCCCCTGCTCGTTCATCCACAGCGACCGGACCGTCAGACCGCCGTTCGCGTCACGCTTCGCCAGGCTGTTGTTCGTCGCGTCAGTCGCCGCGCCCCGGACGATAGCGTCGATCTGCTCGGCCCACTGCTTCAGCGCGAGGTTCCCCAGCGTCGACCCCATGTTCACCGAAGTCGGGCCGTGCTCGTGTACCTCAGGCGGGAACTCAGTCGGCTTGCCGGTGATCGACGCCCAGCTGTGCGAGTGCGCAGACGGCGCGAACGTCGTCGGCTTGCCGGTGATCGCCGACCACGACAGATCCGGCGTGATCGAGTACCACGTGCCACTCACCCAGACCTCGATCTGCCGCGTGGTCGTGTTCACGCCGAGCGCGATCTGGCTTGCAGCAGGCGACGGGCGAGTCGCCGACGTCGCGTAGGGGATGACTCTCAGCCCCGTGCGCACCGCGCGCTCGACGATCATCGCCGACGTGATCGACACGACGCCTGAGGCGACGCTGATCTCACCCAGCGGCAGCTCCCAGACTGCAGCGGTCTGCGTCAGCGCGGGCAGCGTGCCGCCCGACGCGTTCGCGGTGCCCGCCTTCACGACGGCAGTGATCGTGTTTGCCGTGAGATCCAGTCGCAGCAGCACGTAGTCCTTGCGAGCTGTCCCCGCAGCAGGCGCGGCGCCGACCGTGAGCGCCTTCGCACTCGTGTTCTCGTAATAGAAACCCTGCAGGATCGCGGCACCCGCCGCGACGTTCACGACCATGCCGGAACCCGCAGACAGCCCCAGCCCCGACACGACGCCCGTGTCGAGCGCGGTCGCGAAGAGCTTGCTGTACTGCGCTTCGGTGGTCAGCTGATTCTCGAACGGCCAGCTGTTCTCTGCCATGTCGTGCCTCTCGTCGCTGCTATTCTGCCCTACCCGACCGGGAATGAGGCGTTACCCAGCACGCCCGTACCGCCGCCCATCGACGCGCCTACAGAGATCACTCCGCCCGACGTCACCTTGATCGGCGTGAAGACGTTGCCCCAGAACGCTGCAGGCAGCCACGCATCCGCGCCGGGACGCGCAGACGGCGGCAGCGTCGCGATCACCGCGCCGCCCGGCACGCCGTTGGGCGCCTGCACGTCGAGGCGCAGGTGAACGACTCGATCCATGACGCGATAACGCACCACGCCACCCGACGAGAAACTGCCGCTCGGCGTCAGAGACAGCCAGCCGGTGTCTTCCATGCCCGGTCCAGGCGGTCCCTGCGGCCCGGTCGCCCCCGTGTCGCCCTTCGGGCCAGTCGCGCCCGTGACGCCGGTCAGACCGCGAGGGCCCTGCTCGCCGCGACGTCCCGCGAGCTCGATGCGCCAGTCGGTGAACGTCCCCGCCCCCGCCGACTCGTACACGGTGAACGTGATCGACGACGCCGAGATCGCCGTGACATGCCCGGCCATGTAGACCGTCGGGTCGCCGATCCGCGACGCGCGCACGTACGCGCCGACGGTCAGATCGAGCGGCTGAGCGAGCGCGAACGTCGGCGACACGGTCCCGATGATGATGCTCGAAGTCGATGTAGTGCTCACTCGAGCGGGGTCGCCCTTGTCGCCCTTGTCACCCTTCGGGCCAGTCGCGCCGGTCGGTCCCGTCGCCCCCGTGTCGCCCTTCGGCCCGGCAGCGCCAGTATCGCCCTTCGGGCCCTGAGCTCCCGTGTCCCCCTTCGGGCCGGTCGGCCCCGTCGGACCCACTGCGCCCGTGTCACCCTTGGGCCCCGTCGGACCAGCCGGGCCAGTCGCCCCAGTCGCGCCCGTATCGCCCTTCACGCCCTGCGGGCCCTGAGCTCCCGTCGCCCCTCTGGGGATACCGAACGCGAACGTGCGCGCCGTCGCGCTGCCACCCAGCGCCACAGTCGGCGCTGCACCCTCGGCGAGAGCAGTCGCGCTCGCGCCCGTGATCGTCCCTGCAGGCCCCGTCGGTCCCGTCGCACCGACGGGCCCCTGAGGTCCGGTCGCCCCGGTGTCACCCTTCACACCCTGCGGTCCGGTCGCTCCCGTCGGGCCCGTGTTCCCTCGAGGCCCCTGCTCGCCCTGAGGACCGCGCACGCCAGCGATCGCGACCGACCAGCCGCTGTACGAGTTGCCCAGCTGAGCGTTCGTGTCGATCACTTCGTACGTGTGCGTACTGCTGCCCTGATCGACGAGCATCGCGAGCACCCACAGCTGGTCATTGCTCGTCGGTCGCAGCAGCACCGTCTGCCGGTCGCCCCACTGCAGACGGTTCGCAGGCGGGACCATGTCGAGCTGCAGCGTCGAACCGACAGCAGGGATATCTGCCGAGCTCGACGACTCTGCGTGCGTGATGCCGGGATCGCCCGGCGTGCCACGCTGCCCGACAGGACCGATCTCGCCGCGAGGACCGCGAGGGCCCGATATCGCGATAGACCAGCCGGTGTACGACGTCCCGACGAGGCCGACTGTGTCCGTGATATCGAAGAAGTAGCCGGTCGGCCCACCGCCGCCGAGCGTGCCGATCATGTAGTCCGTCGAGCTGTCAAACGGGCGGATGATCACCGTCTGGTCGTCGCCCCACATGAGCACTTCAGGCCCCGGAGTGTGGCCGATCGAGAATATCTGCCCCGGCGCGACGAGCTGCGCGGTGCCGTCCGCCTGCGCAGAAACGCGCGCACGATCGCCCGTGTCGCCCTTCGCCCCCTGAGGGCCAGTCGCCCCGACAGGGCCCTGCGGCCCGGTTGCGCCCGTAGCGCCCCTGGGGATGCCGAACGCGAGAGTACGCGCCTGCGGTGTACCGCCGAGCGTGATCGTCGGAGTCGCCCCTGCAGCGAGCGCTGCAGCAGTCGCTGACGTGATCGTGCCTGACGGTCCCTGAGGCCCCGTCGCGCCGGTGTCACCCTTCGGTCCGGTCGCGCCCGTCGCCCCCGTCGGGCCCTGAGGGCCGACAGCTCCCGTATCTCCCTTGGGCCCCTGAAGACCCTGCGGCCCAGTGTCACCCTTCGGTCCGGTCGGTCCGGTAGCGCCGGTGTCGCCCTTCAGCCCCTGAGGCCCCTGCGGGCCCGTAGCACCAGTGTCACCCTTCGGCCCCGTCGGTCCAGTCGCGCCAGTCGGGCCGCGAGATCCCGTGTCGCCCTTCGCGCCGCGAGCTCCCGAGATCGTCACTGACCAGCCGGTGTACGAAGCGCCGACGACGCCGTTCGTGTCCTGAATGTCGAAGACGTAGCCCGTCGGCGATCCCCCGCCCACAGTGCCCGTCATGAAAATGCTCTTGTCGGCGTCAGGTCGCATCGTCACGGTCTGCCCGTCGCCCCAGCGCAGCGCCGACGTCGCCGTCTCGAGCGACAGGCCGACCATCGACCCGGGCCCGACGATCTGCGCTGTCGCCGTCGAGTGAGTCGACACGATCGCGGGAGCTCCTACAGCACCCGTTGCACCCGTGTCACCCTTGACGCCCTGAGGGCCCTGCGCCCCGGTCGCACCTATCGGCCCCTGAGGGCCGGTTGCGCCGGTGTCGCCCTTATCGCCCTTCGGGCCAGTCGGTCCCGTCGGGCCGGTCGCGCCGATCGGGCCCTGCGGCCCCTGTGAGCCTCGAGATCCGCGCGGCAGAACGAAGCTCAGAGTCTGCGCGGGCGGCTCGCCCGTGATCGTCACGGAGCCCGCTCCGCCGTCTCCGCTGCTCGTCACAGATCCGATCGTCAGCGCGTTCGGCGGGCCGGGAGGGCCCTGCTCCCCCTCAGGGCCGGGAAGTCCGTCGCCGCCGCCCTCGTGTGTGCGCTCGATGCGCTCGACGCGGGAGTCGATATCGTCGACGCGCTTCGTGAGCGCCGCATTCTTGTCGAAGCCGACGACGTCGCCGATCGCGGCGCCTACGCCGACGAACTCGCTGTTGACGATGATCGTCGCCGCCGTTACGACGGTCGAGACGCTCTGCCCGGAGACGACAGCGCCGACGATATCGCCTTCACGCCAGTCGATCGAATAGCGCATCGTCTGATCGTCGGCAGCGATCACCTTCACACTCGTCGCGGGTGAGCCTCCCTCGACGAGCTTCTCGTCACCCGACTGCTCGAGCTCAGCGACGTCGTCCGTGTCGCGAGCGTCGACGAAGTCCTCGATGACGCGACCCCACGTGTTCTCGGCTGCCGCCGACTCTGCGGTCGTGCGCGTCAGGATCTGCCGCTCAGTGCCCTGCCCCTGCCCGGCGACGATGACGCGTGTCACGCTCGGCCCGGACTCTTCAACCTCTTCGCTGATCAGAGTGCCGTTGTCAATGTCGAGTCGCACAGTGTCGCTCACGTCGCGCACGTCGAGCACCTCGAAGACCAGATCGTCGCCCCGCTGAATGACGCGGAACCCCAGCTGGGCGAGTGTGCCGATCTCGTTGCAGAGCTCGAGCAGGTTCTGGAAGCGCGGAGACTTCGTCATCCATGCGCCACGCTGCAGCGACTGCTCTTCGACGCGGAGGAAGCGCCTCAGCCCCGCCACGCGCTGCGGGGGCGCCCCTGCAGCGGTGATGTTCAGACTCACGTACGCGCGCAGCAGCGCCTCAGCGTTGCCGCTGCGCGTGTCGTTCGTCTTCGCCTGCTGAGCAGGGTTCGGGTTCGTCGGGTCAGGGAACGCGCGCGCGTCAGCGAGCAGAATGGTGTCCGTAACGCCCGTGAACGTAAGCGTGCCGTCCGGGTTCTCGCGATCGCGCTTGCGCTTCGGGTGCGACGTCGGCCCCGAGAAACGCGGCTCGAGCTCGCCCGACTCATTCAGCATCGACACGACGACACCAGAGCCGGGAGTCGAGAGATCCGGCACGCGCGGGTGATTGCCCGGCAGCTTCAGCTCCCAGTCGCCCACATTGTTGTGCCGCAGCGTCGCCTTGAGGTTCAGATACCGGGGCGTAATCACGCCCACCCGCTCGAGCTCGCGGTTGCGGATCTCGACCAGAACGTCGGTTCGCCTCATTAGAACATTACCCATCGCTTCGGCTGCCACAGCATGTCAATCCGGGTGCCTGCTCCACCGTCGAACGCCGTGATCAGTGCTCGACTCGTCCCCGGCTGCAGCGCCCAGAATCGGGGAGCGTTACCCAGCCCCCGGTAGAGATTCTGCCCTGTTTCGTCCTCGACCGTGCCCAACACGTGATCGACCGTGATGAAGCCCGACGTCTTCGGCTCACCCAACGTGCCGCGCCCGCCACTTCCCCACAGCACCCGCTCACCCTTCGGAGAAACGAGCTCGAAGCCGGTGAACGGCGCCCAGATCGTCGTGCGAGGGAAGACCTCGACGTCGCCGGTGTTCTCGATATCGACCTCACCCAGCGCCGTCGTCGTCGACACCGCCAGCTGCGACAGCGACACATTGTTGAGCAGGCCGCGATCCAGTCCGCCCGGAGTGATCGACCGCTGCTCTTCGTCGACGCGCGTCCAATACGGGTCACCCGCCTGCACGGTAATGATCGTCTTCACGAACGTACTGCCGTCCGTGTCGCTGTCCCACGACCAATCGCCGCCGCCCGTGCGTCGCACGTCGACGAACCACGGATCGCCGTCGAGATCGACCGTCAGCCGCACGTCGCCCGCACCGGGCGCGAAGATCTTGCCCAGCAGCGACAGCCCCGCGCGCACCTGCTCGCGATTCTTGCCGTACACCTTCAGATCGAGATCCATCGTTCGAGCGAGCACGCGCCCCGTGCGGTACACGGCGCCGTCACCGGCGCCCTCGAACCACTGCGTAGCGACAGGGGGCAGCCCCGTGCCACGCAGACGCGTCTTCGCGCGCACGCCGGATCGACCGTCAGCGACGACCTCGCCGCCTACCGAGCTCAGAGACATTACCCGCACGTCAGTCCTCCGCCCTGGGGCTCGACAGCGCTGCAAACAGCGCTTCCTCGGAGCTGAGCGACTGGTGCTCAGCTGCGTGGTAGTGGATCTCCTTGTGCGTCGTCACGTTCGGCCTGGCGTCGACGCTCGAGCTCGGCGCTGCAGCCCCCGCGAGCTGCACTTCGGGAGCGTTCACGAGCTGCGCCATCTCGGCGTCCAGATCGGGCTTCAGATCCTCGACACCGCGCAGATACCCCTGCACGGTGTTCTGCCCGTACTCGCGGAACAGCTTCGACGGCGACGCGATGCCCATAGCAGCCTTGAAGGGACCGACGATCCAGTCGGGCAGCATGTTCAGGAAGAACGAGCCGATCGTGCCAGCCAGCGAGCGGATCCCGTTCAGCAGACCGTTGATCAGATCGCGTCCCGCGCTGTAGAGCCAGCCGCCGATGCCGCTGAAGAATCCCATGATCTGCCCGGGGATGCCGCTGAGGAAGCTCATGACGCCGTTCCAGGTGTCAGAGATCACTGAAGCGATGCCGCGCCAGATACCCGACAGGAAGTCGGCGACGCCCTGGAAGCTCGAGCGGAAGAAGTTGACGAGCCCGCTCACGATCCCCGAGACGGTCGACATGATGCCGTTCCACACGCCAGCGACGAACGATGCGACACCCTGCCAAACGCTCTGCCAGAACGCGACGTAGCCCGTGATCGCGGCAATGATGAAGTTCACGAGCGCCGTCACGAAGCCCGAGACGCCCGACACGATCCCGTTCCACACGCCGACGACGAAGTCGAGCACGCTCTGCCAGACACCCATCCAGAACGAGACGTAGCCGGTGATCACAGCGACGATGAAGTCGACCATGCCCTGCACGAAGCCGGACACGGCAGTCACGATGCCGTTCCACACTTCAGAGATCCACGCGCCGACCGCCGCCCACATGGCGTTCCAGCCCTCGACGAAGCCTGCAGTGACCTCGACGATCCACGCGATGAAGCCGTTCCAGATCTCGGTGATGAACGAGACGACGGTGTCCCAGTTCATGACGAGCAGCACGATTACGGCGATGAGAGCGGTGATCGCGATGATGACGAGCCCGACAGGGTTCGCTGCAGCTGCAGCGTTGAAGGCCCACTGCGCGACCGTGCCCGCAGCCTGGATCGCCCGGTACGTCGTCATGATCGCGTTGTATGCGGCGACGCCCGCAGTCATGATCACCCAGGCGCCGCCCGCGATCGCGAGCGCTGTCCCGAGCTGGCCGAGCAGATCGAGGTTCTGCCCGATCCACTCGACGACACCCTCCATCGCGGGGATGACGTTGTCGAGCAGGATCGCCTGCAGCCCCTGCAGCGCGGGCAGCACGAGCTGCCCAACCTTGCCGCCGAGCTCTTCCATCTGAGCGGCGACAATCTTCGAGCTGTTCGCGTAGCCGTCGCTCGTGTCGGCGAAGTCGCCCATCGCGCGAGCGCCGTCCTTCTGCACGATCGCGAGAACAGCTGCAGCCTTCTCCTGAGCGGTCAGCGACGCCGCCGTATCCTTGCCGGTCATCGCGAGCGCTTCGCTCTCGACGCGCGCCGCATTGATACCGGGGATGACAGCCTGAAGCGAGTCGTATTCGCCTCGGAACGCGGCACTCATCCGGTCGGCGACGTCGGCAGTGTCGAGGTTCGAGAACGACCCGAGATCCGCCGCCATCTGCACGGCGTTCGTGCTCATGTTGGCTGCCTCAGCACCGGCGAAGCCGATCTGCGTGAACATATCGCCGAAGCCCGCAGCCGCAGCGACAGCCGCGTTCTGCGACAGGCCCACACTCGTCGACGCGTTACGCGACCACGCCTCCACAGCGCCCGCCTGGTCGCCGAAGATCTTCGTGCTCTTGCTCAGCGTCTCACTGAGATCCGACGCGTAGTCGATGCCGTCCATGAAGAACTGGCCGATCTCGACGCCGCCCCACAGAGCAGTGATGCCGCCGACGACGCCGCCCATCGTGCCCAGCACGCTCGAGCCGAAGCCCCGCGCCTTACCGTCAGCACGATCGAGAGCGCCCGACCAGTCGGAGTCGTCAATGCGAAGCTTCGCGACGAGCTCTCCGAGATCGAGTGCCATGCGCGGGTCCGTTTCCTATCGCTGCTCCTGGCGCGCTTTCGCGAGCGCCTTCTTCTGCTCAGGCGTAGGATTCAGGACCCGCTGAATCCGACTCTCAGTCGATAGTAGCCCAATGAGTCGCAGCCGCATCCAGCGCCACGACCGGCGCCGCAACAGCCCCGGCTCGGCAATGTCGATGCTGTAGACCTCTTGGAAGTCGAGCTCGACGAGATTCCAGCGGCGCAGGATATTCGTCAGCGTCAGCTCGGAGTCGTCTTCCGCGTCCTCGAAGCGCCGGAGCCCGAAGTCGTTGCGCGGGTTCCACTCGTCGGCGTTGTCTTCTTCGTCGCTGCCCTCCGCTGCTCCCGGTTCGCGGGAGCCAGCACTTTTCCCGAGAACGCTCCCGCTTCGGCAGCCGACGTCGCGACGTCCTTGCCGATCGCGAAGTACGTGAACGCGAAGCTCGAGAGCCGCTTCATATGCTCCCACCGCACGCCGTCAGCGACCATCTCGTCGAAGACGGGACGCGACAGCACGCGCGGGATGAACTCGCGCTCCTGCTCGTCGTCGAGCTTCAGCCGCTCAGCGTCGCCCTCGTGGAGCTTGCCGCCCTGCTTCGCCTTCATGCTCAGCTCAGCGAGCGTCGAGAGCCACATGCCGGTAGCAGCGTCCGGGGAGGGGACGTGGTAGCTCTTCCCGTTCGGGTGGCTACGCGACGGCATGAGCGGCGAGTCGAAGCCGCCGACACCTCCCTCGTCTTCCATGAAGTCCATGAACTGAGAGAGATCTGCCACGACGCTGCTCCTATGGTGAGAACGAACTAAGGGGAGCCGACCAGCAAGCTGCTGACGACTCCCCTTAGTGTACGGGAAACGCGAACTAAGTTAGCCCGCGGTCGTGTCCGGGTGCGCGATCTCGATGCGCTCGCCCTGGCCGGTGAGCGTGATCGTGGCCGTCGAGAGAGCAGCGCTGTCGCCGCCGTCGTCGGTCCACGTCACCGCAGCCCAGCCCTCGTACGCTTCGACGCGGGGGCCGTTGCGCTCCATCTCGTACCAGCGCACATGCACGCTGTTCTCTTCGCCGGTGCGAGCCCCGGCGAGACGAAGGATCTCCTGGCCGGGATCGTAGACCTTCGGCGTCGAGCCCTTGACGGTGCCGCGCTTCACGGTGAGCTCGTTCGCCCACGCGTTCCGCGTGTTCGTCTGCGAGCCCCAGCCGCCGCCGTCGAAGTCGGAGTCGTCCTGCAGCGAGCCCTCGACGCCCGGCGTGAAGGCAGTGATGCCATGCACGCCCGTCCAGTCGGGGGTCGCAGCGTCGCTCGCAGCGTCGACGTCGAGGAACCACTTCCGGTTCGTGGTCGTGGCGCCGAGCGGAGTGCGATCTGCTACTGCCATTTGCCCAGTCCTTTCAGGTGCGATATCTGAGCGGCCTGTTCGCCGTCAGGTAGAAGTTTGCCGAACGGGTGAGCCGTCCGCCGCTGTCCTGCCCGAGAGACGCACCCGACGACCACTGGCACATGATCAGCTCTATCGGCTCGAGAGTACCAGCTTCGCGCTGCGTCCAGCTGTTCGACAACCGGTCTTCGATCTCATCCAGTCGGGCATCCGTGGCCGCGCGATAGCGGAACTGGACGCCCATCGTCGTCTCAACGCCCTCAGTGACGGGGTACAGCCCGAGCGCGATCGCCTCATTCGGCGACTCAGGCAGCACCGTGTTGTAGATGCCCAGCTCAGTCGGCAGATAGACGCCGGGCGGCTGCCGCCACGTAATCAGCCCGCCCGACTCGTCAGCTGTCGCCTTCGCGACGGCGTATCGCAGCGTCGTCACCCAGTTCACAGCAGATCCTCCTTCGCGCCCTGCGCGATCAGCGCCTTGATCGTCTCACGCTCACTGATCAGCGCGCTCTCGAGATACTTCGCCTGCCGCCCGTCGTCGTGATTCAGACTCAGATCCTCATGCTGCACGACCGCGTAATCCGTGTCGTAGCTGATCGCCGTCACGTCGCCCGCCTGCGAGACGCCGCCTGAGCGCTCGAGATCTCCTTCCTCATGCGGCACCCGCTCGTTCGAGACGCCCAGCACGTGCTCCCCAGCGCGGTACGCGCCCTTCAGCGCGCCCTTGCGCCCGTTCGTCTTCGCGCGCAGCAGCTTGCTCAGCACGCCGCTCACGTCGAGATCCACCCCGCCCTTACTCACGCGAGATTCACCACCACGAAATCGAAGATGCCGTAGACCTCAGGCCGGGCGATGCGCTCAGCAGTCGCGACACGCCCGCTCGGCAGCTTCACTCGAGCGTGGAGCTCCACAGCATCCGCCCTACTCGTCGGCACGTAGATCGTCGTGTCGCTCACGATCTGGTTGCCGTCGCTCGCGCGGATGAGACGAGCGCTGTCGTCGATCATGCAGCCCTCGATCCGCTGCGGCTCGCCGTACTGCACGCCCTCCGCGCCCGCGCCCAGCCGAGGGCTGATCTCGACAGTCTCGGTAAGCCATTCGTCGAAGACCTCCCCGAAGTCGCTCACGGCAGCCCCACGTCGCCGGGGCCGATCTCTCGCCCAGTCGGCACGTCGAGCGGCCAGCTGCCGACGTAGGCAGCTCCCACACGCTCGCCGCCGTTCACACGCGTCGACAGCAGCCCCGCCGCCCGCAACGTGCGGTAGGCGTCACCCACCAGCTCTTCGCCGGACGCGAGCGCGTTCGCTGCAGCCACCGCTTCAGCGTTCGCCTCGTACGAGACGCTCGCGCCGCCGAGAGACTTCGACGCGACGCGCTGCTTCGTCGCCGCCAGCGTGCCCGGCACGATGCCGTTCAGCGCCCATGCCTCAGCCTGCTGCAGAGTCGCCGTGCGCAGCGCGTCAGCGACTGCAGGATCGCTCGCCAGGCCGTCGCTCGTCGTCTCGTACACTGCAGCCTTCGTCGCGTCAGAGACGAGCCCTGACGCCTTGCGTAGCAGCAGCGACGCGTTCACGGGCGTCTGCTCGCTCGAGTCTGCCCCGAACATGAACACGCGCAGCTGCTCAGGGGTCGCGTAGATCGTCATGCCGTCATCCTCCCAGATACGACGAACCGGCTACCCGAAGCGCGAGCCTCAGGCAGCCGGTTCATGGTCGTGCGGTCAGTCGTTCTCGCGGGCGGGCTCGACAGCCGCGCTCGCGGGGATCTCGCCCTCATACTCGACGCCGTCGACGACGACAGACCCGGCAGGGCCGTCCTCACCGTCAGCGGGAGCCGCCTCGACCTCGACGAGCGACTCTTCCGAGTCGACGCCGGGCGTGTCCGCGTAGTCGCCGACGCGCTCGCCCTCAGTGTCAGCCTCGAGCTCGCTCGAGCTCTCGACCTCCGTCTGAGTGACGTCGACGACGCCGCCGTCGTCGCCCCGGTCAGGCTCGCCCGGCTTCGGATACTCGAGCGCCGCGATCTGGTCGCGGGTCAGCCCGTCGAGATCGCTCTCCGCGTAGCCGTTGCTCGTCGCGAACGCTGTCCACGACTCCTTCCCGCTGCCGCGACCGGTGAGCGGCGGACGCTCCCCGACGACAGCGGGTGACTGAGTGTGATCAGTCAGCACGTCAGCGCCCGCAGCGGCGGGGGCGAGGCCGTTCGCATTGAAGACCTCGGCCCCCTCCGTGTTGCGGTTCTGCTCGTGCCGACGACGTCGGATGCTGGATGCAGTGGTGATCGACATGAGCCGCCCCGATCAGCGAGTGGTGAGAACGATCACGCCGTTGTCGTCGTTGCGGACGACTCCGTAGTGAACGTTCGTGGTGATGATCGTCTTGCGGGCCTCGATATCGCGGGCCTTCTCGACGATCGCGCGACGCTTGTACGCGAGGGTCAGCGCGCCGCGACGGATCAGCAGCGCCTGGTAGCGGTACGGGTCTTCCGGGGTGCCCGCGCCGGTGCGCGTCACTCGGTCAGACACGACCACGTCGATGCCGGACACCTGCCCCACACGACCCGTCACGATCGCCTGGTTGTTCGCCCCCACCTTGTCGGCGGAGATGAAGTCGGGGTCCTTGCGCAGCGCACGGTACTGCTGCGAGTGGATGACCATGCCCTGCATCGCGGCGGGGTCCCACTCGTCGCCGAGCAGCGACGTCGCGTCGACCACGGACTCGTAGTCGAGTGCGCCGTCGACGGTGTGCCGCAGCGGCGAGCTCGGCAGCACGCCGTTCTCTGCGTCTGCGGCGACGTCAGCCGCCGCGACGGCGCGGAGATCGGTGTCGAGCTTGCGACCGACCGACAGCGCGAGCTGCGCGACGGCCTGATCCTGCGGGTTGCCCATCGCGTTGAGGATCGCCCGGTCGGTCAGGGAGATGCCGGTTCCGGCCTCCTTGATCCCGAAGCTCGTGGAAGTCATCGTGAGCTTGCGCGTCTCGATGACGTCGTCCTCGGCGAGATCCTCGGCGTCGCCGATGTACGCGAACTTCGACACGTTGATCCGGTCGCCCGGCTGACCCTGCAGGGTCGTGTCGACGGTCGCGAAGGGTGCCATGACCGTGCGACCGGGGACGGCGAGTCCGACAGCTGCGCCCCAGACTTCGGGGATGATCAGGTCGGATGCGGTGGTGGTTTCAGATGCCATTTGCTTGCCTCTCTCAGAGTGCGCTCAGCCGGTCAAACTCTGACCGGTTCTCCCGATACAGCCGCGACTTCTCTGCCAGCGGCAGAGCTGCGAACTGTTCCTTTGTGAGTGCGGTGCTCCCGTTGGCTCCACCAAACTGCTCCGCGCCCGTGCCCTGTGCTGCCCCAGACAGCTTGAGCGACGAGTCCTCAGTGATCGCTTGACCGATCACGCCCGCGAGCTTACCGGAGAAGTCGCTCGCTGTGGGGTCGAGCTGGCCGAAGTCGTCGCGGCGTGTCAGCGTGAAGCTGAGGTAATCGAGCTTCTTCGGGTCGACGCCCTGCTTCCACGCTTCGCGCACCACGGCGAGCTCTAGCTGCGTGTCGCGCGCCTGCTGTCGCGCCTGGTCGCGTTCCTGCACGGCTGCGCCCGAGCTCGTCAGCCCCTGCTTCAGCGCGTCGATGATCTGGTCGGCGCTCTTCCCCTCGAGGTCGACGCCGAGCTCCGCTTCGGTCGCGAACTGCTTCAGCCCGGCGATGAAGCCCTCATTGCGAGCCTCACGCTTCGCGTTCATGCGCTCGTCGCCGCGCTCGCGGCGCAGTCGCTCGATCTCGGCGCGAGCCTTGACGGGATCCGCCCAGGGCTCGTTCTGCTGCTGGTCGTTCTGCTGCTGCTGCTCGCCCTGCTGCTGCGAGCCCTGCTGCTGCTCTCCGCCCTGCTGGCCGTTCTGCTGCTGCTGGCCGTCGCCGCCCTGCTGCTCGCCGCTCTGCTGCTGTCCCTGGTCGCCCCCGGCGCCCTGTCCGTCTGCCATGATCTCCCTCTCGGTGCCCGAATCTCTGTTCGGCTGACGAGAACAGCATACGGGGGAGCTGGCCGGTACATGCAGAAACGCCCCGACTCAGACGAGCCGGGGCGTTCAGTGGTCGAGATCTCACGCGGCGACGCGCTTCGCGAGGCGCGCGCTGCGGCGAGCGTAGGCGCGATCCTGCAGCGCCCAGCGCAGTCGCGTCTCGTTGTCGGCGGTGGGCTCGAGCTCGTTCAGGTAGTCGATGCGATTGTTGATCGTCTCGAGCTCGGCGGGAGCGTCGCGCTCGTCAGCGGCGGCGACGAGAGCAGCGGTGGCGCGGGCGGCGCGCTCTGCGAGGCGGCGGGCGTAGTTGCTGTTCTGCATGGTGTGCCTTTCGTTCGTTCTGCTTGTGAGAACTAAGTTACAGGTGGGCGACTGGGTTCGCAACCTACGCCTTCGCCTCGAGACGCAGCATCCGCTTCGTGCCGTTCATGCCGACGATGCGCACGTCCTCGTGGACCCAGCGGACGAGACGCTTCGCCTGCAGCGCGTCGATGACGCGACCCTCGCCGCTCGTCGCAGTGCGCCCGTCGATCGTCCAGCGATCGGTGCGGTGGTTGCTGCGAACGACCGCGCCCGCCTTGATCGCGTCGAGCATGGCCCGCTGAGCGGGGGTGAGAGCGGGGAGAGTCGACATGATCGGCCTTTCTGGGAGTGTTTCGCTGACAGGAACTAAGTTACAGGTGGGCGGCTGATCTCGCAACCAGCCGCCCAGCTGAGATCTCGTCACCTTGCGAAGAGATCGCCGCTCACGGGGTACGCGGTGCCCGTGAGCTCGTGCAGCGTGATCAGCTTGCCGATCGTCGCGCTGTGCATGCGGTCGACAGGGAAGCTCTTGGCCGCGCGACGAGCGGCGTCGATCTCGAGTCGCAGCGCAGTCGTGGTCTTGTGCGCGATGCCGGTGCCGACCTCGCGCTGGTGGATGATCACGAGCGCCTGGCGGGAGGTTCCGAAGAGGGAGGACATGGTGTGCCTTTCGTGACTGGGAGTGTGTTCTGCTGACATGAACTAAGTTACGCGCACTACCTCAGTCGGGCAACTCGGACACGCCGCCACGCGCCCACACCTGCAGATCATCCGGCACCGCCCACAGCAGCACGTTCACACGCCCCTGGTGCTGCGCATGCCGCGTCGAGTGCCACCGCCCACAGCGACACTCATAGCCGAAGAGCGGCTCGAACCGCTCACCCCGCGCGATCAGCTTCCGCGCGAACGTACGCGCCGCCTGCTTCGCCGAGAACAGATCAGGGTGCGCCACCTTGTCAGGACGCGGGCACGTCACCCTCCGACGCTTCACTCGAGCGCCGGAGGCTCGACACGAGGCTCCGGCTCATCCCTCTGCTCAGAGATCGTCCCGTTCATGTACGGGTCGAAGTTCACCGGCGCTGCCATGTCTCCACCTCTTCGATCTGCACGACCACGGTATCGGCCCCGCCGCGCTTCGCGACACGCGACTCCTTCACACGATACCGGCCCGACGTGATCCACTCGCGCTCCTGCGCGAACGTCCCCGACGGGCTTATGTTCTCGATCGGCAGCGCATGCGCACGCCCCACGACCTCGAGCACGACCGGCGTGTTCCGCTTCGTCTGCACGCGCTTACCCGCCGACGTTGTCGAGAACTCGACCGCCGTCTTCCGGTCGCTCGTGAACGACGCCAGCGACAGATCGACCCGGTCGCCCGCGCTGTAGCGTGCCAGCACTTCATCCAGCTCGCCGGGGATCACCATGCCGCGATAGATCGGCCTGTCCGCCTCGCTGCTGTTGATCGCGCCCAGCAGGTTTTCGATCGACTCGACGCGTCCCGCAGCGAGCTCACCGCCCGACAGGTACGACTCGATATCGGTGCGCAGACGCGGGATCGCTGTAGCGCCCCCGGACTGGAAGCTCTTCAGCGTCTTCGCGATACTGCGCCCCTGCGGCGTCTCGTTCAGCTTCGCGATCGTCGCCTTACTCGTCTTCGTCGTCCAGCCGCCCCGCTTCGGCTGCAGGGCGTCGCGCGCCTCGTCGGCGAGCTTCGGGTACGCCCGACCCGTCGCGGGCGGCTCAGGGGGCGCCTGTACGGCACGACGCTGCTCGAACCGCTCGATCGCCGCCCTCGCGTTCGCCTGCCCCAGCGGCGACGCGCTCTCAGCGGCCTTGCGCAGCTGCGCGGGCGTCATCTTCCCCGACTCGAGCTGACTCGTCAGCGAGTCGACGAACTTAGGCTCTGGCGTCACTGCAGGCGCGGGTGCGGGCGTGCGCGGCGCGGGAGATCTCGTCGCACGCGGCGGCTGCGTACCCGTCGCCCCCGTACGCACCTGTTCGCGGTCGCTGCGACGCTTCAGCTGCGGATGCTCGTCGAGATGCTGACGCATCCGCAGCTGCCCGGCCTGCACTTCAGCTGTCGCGCGCCGCTTCGCGTCAGGGTCGACCGCGACGGCCTCGCGCCGCTTCGCCGCCCGAATCTTGCGCTCGATCGCGCGCTGCTGCTGCTGCGCCTCGTACCCCTCGCGATCCCACGGGGGACGCTGCAGCACGCTCGGATCAGTCGCGCCCGGCAGATACGCGCGCAGACGACAGCGGCAGTTCGGATGCTGGAAGCCCGCAGCTCGAGCGAGCGCGAGAGTGCCGTCGACGACGATCTGCAACGGTCGCCCCGTCGTCATCGACTCGACAGTCAGGGCGCCGGTGCGGGCGCCGCTGCGCGAGAGGATCTGCCGCGCGAAGCGGTCGCAGACGCTGCACGCTCGAGGCCCCGGCTGCACGACGACGAGATCGAGCCCGTTCGCATCGAGCACGTCTTCATGCCCTCGGATCAGCGCCTGCGACTGCCCTGTCCGCACGGCCATGTTCGCGTAGTCGTCGAGATGCCACTGCCGCCCTGCAGAGTCACGGAACGTCGCCACGCCCTCGTCTGCGAAGCGGTTCAGCACCCGCTGTGTTGCAGCTCGCCGCGACTCTCCACGCGCTGCAGTCGTCGCTACGACCTCGCCGACGATCGAACGGTATGCGTCTTCTGTGCGGCGCAGCACCGGGGCGACCGTCGACTGCAGCCCGTTCGTGAGCTCGTCGGCCAGCTGACGTACTGCAGCGCGCTGCTGCAGCGTCGACACGTGGACGGGGTCGATCGTGTCGGCGAGATCTCGGTACACGTCGGCGTTCCCGTCGCTGTACGACTGGGCGACTGCAGCTGAGATCTCGTCAGCAGCTGCAGCGTTCGCGCGTGCGAGATCGGCGAGCGCCTCGCGTCGCAGATTCTGCAGCCGCGCGAGTGTCGTCGTCTCCCAGTCGGGGGCGTCGACGCCGCGTGCGAGGTATCCGGCGATGCGGGCGAGGATCTGCGTCTCAGCGTCTGCGTACAGCCGTCCCACCTTCTCGGCGAGCTGCACGTCGACGATCTCAGGCACTACTCATCCTGTTCGCCTGAAGTTCCGTCGCTGTTCGCGCGAACAGGCGCAGGCAGACCGAACGTCGCAGGATCAACGACTGAGCTCTCGCTCTGAATCCGATCGACCTCAGCATCGACGTCCTTCTGATCCCAGTCAGGATGCAGCGCACGCACCCGCACAGCGATCGACGTCGCCTCAGTCTGACGCAGCAGCGACACCGTCTCCGCGAGCTCACGCATCGACGGCTGCACAGCAGCAGGCACTTCCATGCGCACCGGCAGCGGCACGACACCCGACCCGAAGTAGGCGGCATCCACCTTCAGCAGCGACTCCATGAGGCCCTCAAGCGACTGCCAGTAGCGCAACTTCTTCCGCCGCGTCTGCATCGACCGGCGCGCCTTACCGACGTACTCGGTCGCAGTCTGCTGCCCGCCAGAGTCAGCCTGATCGGCGTCCGGCGAGTAGCCCGACATGCGCACCGCCCGGCTGATCAGATTGTCCAGCGTGCGCAGATGCTCGTCGACCCGGATACGGAACTGCACCTGCTCGATCGGAGGGTTCGTGCCGTCCTCAGCGGGGGCAGCCTTCACCCGCGTAAACAGGTGCTGATCCTCGTCGAAGCTCACGCCGCGACCGGCGCCGTTCGAGTTCAGCATGTAGTCGGCGATGATCAGCCGAGAACGACCGTCCTCGATATCGCGCAGCAGGCTCGTGTAAGTGCGGTCGATCGCGTCGAACAGCGTCAGCACGCCCGGCGAGTAGTCGCTGCGACCCGCGAGCGAGTGACGGTCCTCAGGGTCGGGCAGCGCGTTCGGGACCGAGACAGCAGTGAACGTCTCATCGTCGACCAGCGCGATACTCGACTGCTCGTCGACGAGCGGCGCGAGATCTCGCGTCATCTCGTGATCAGTGAGCGGCACCGGGTTGCCCAGGTTGCCGTCCTGCCCCGCGTACAGGCCGTGGAAGATCCGGCCCCGCTCGTGACGCTCGAGATGGAAGTACACGACGCTGCCGACAGACGCTGTGCGCCAGAAGGTGACGGCGGTCAGCTGTCCCCAGCGGTACTCAGGCACGATCGCGTCAGCGTCGACGCGCATGATCACGGGCATCTTCAGGCCCGCGCTCTTCTGCCAGCCGATACGCAGACCGACGCTGCCCAGCGGAGAGCATGTCTCTGCTGCAGCGAGCAGCACGCTCTCGAAGTTCGAGTAGTCGAGCAGCTCGTCGAGACGCGCCTGCGTGGCAGCGACCTCAGCGTCCTGCGACTCGTCGGGCGTGCCGTCCTCAGTGAATCGAGTGTGCTGCACGACGAAGCGGACACCCTCACTGAAGAGCAGCTCGCTGTTCATGACGGCGATATCGCGCGGCAGCGGCACGTGCAGCTTGTGCTCAGTCGGGCCCTGCTCGGGCGTCGACCAGAACCAGCGCAGCGCACGGTTCAGCACGCCCTCCTGGCCGCGTGAAGCGACCGACCCGTACAGGTCGCCCAGCTGGGCGGGGCTGCCCGCGTACCACGTCGCTGCCGTCTTCATGCGCGAGTAGCGCGCAGTGTGATCTGCGGGGGGCCACGCCTCACCCTTGCCAGGCAGTCCCATTAGGCGGCTTCCCTCTCGTCGATCTCGTAGCTCTGACCGTTTGCTGCTGCCGTGAGGGGTATCAGGTCCCGCCAGAACCTACGGCTCGTGTAGACAGCGTACCGGAGCGCGTCTGCCTCGTCGTCGTTCTCCTTGATCGGCTTCGTCGCGCCCCGCTTCGTCGCTGCGCTGTCCCAGCGGTAGCCAGGCAGCATCTTGATCAGCTCAGTGCAAGTGTCGACGACGAGCAGCCGTGACGATGCGAGCAGCGCTGCGACCGTCTGGATGCCGGGCAACACGGCGTTGTGCGCGCCCATGAGGTTGGAGATCCCGTCGTCGAACAGCTGCTGACGGAAGACCTTCGCTGCAGGGTCGACTGCATGCCATTCGGGTTGCGGCCACCGGTTCGTCTTCGTGACTTCGCGCAGCCACTCGTAGTACATGGCCGCGTGCTGGCCGACTGTCGCCGTGTCGGGCGCGAACTCGCTGAGCACGTACAGGTTCGGCGACGTCGCCCCTTCAGGGGTGCCCAAGCCGAGCAGGTAGGCGCGCGTGCGGTGCTCTGTGCCGTAGTCGGTCGCTGCGATCAGCACCCGCTCGATCGGCGGCAGCTGGGCGGGCGAGATGACGTGGCGGTCCTGATCCCACTGCGTGTAGACGGCGCCCTCTGCAGCGACCCATTCGCCCTTCACGAAGCGGCGATACCAGAGCCCTGTGTACTCGCGTTCCAGCGACTCGCGGTACTCGCGTGTCAGGCCCGGGTTGTCGTCCATCGTGAAGTGCTCGACATACCAGTCGGGCAGCTCGCCGATGCGGTCGAGGTACTCGCTCTTCAGCCAGTGGCCGGGCGCGTCAGGGTTCGTCGTCGCGAACAGCTGCGCGCCCTTCACGCTCATACGTCCCAGCAGCTGCCGGAAGAAGTCGTGCGGCAGGGTCGTGAGCTCGTCGACGAACGCGCCCGCGAGCGTCATGCCTCGCAGCTTGCTCTCTGCCTTCGCGTCAGCGGCGCCCATGATGTGCACCGTTCGCCCGAACATGAGCGCTGTCGGGGCGCCCTGCCGGTAGTGGATGAACGGCGCGAAGACGGCCAGCGTCGGATCGTTCTCGAGCGGCTCGAACACGTTGCGGAACAGCGACTCGCGGGTCTTGCCGACCATGAGCAGCGCGCCGCGCTTCGGGGCGAGCGTGATGAACGTGAACCAGCGGACGAGCCAGATGAACGTCTTGCCCGACCGGATGCTCCCTTCGAGCAGGTTCACGCGCGCCTTCGACCGGGCGAGCGCGCGGCGCTGCTTGCGTGACAGCGGTGGGACGCGCTCGCGGCGCTCTGTGTCGAGGTCGATCAGCTCACCCATGAGCGCGCTCTTCCGGTAGCTCGTCTTCGCGCTGGAAGCCGATGTAGCTGGGCTGCGGGCGTTCGCTGGCGAGCGAGTCGAGATCTCGGTGCTCGTGCTGCTCAGGCTCGTCGCGTCGACGCTCGAAGCTGAGCGAGATAGCCAGTCGGATCTTCACGCGTCGCCCTCCTGCTCGCCTTCCGCCAGCTCGGCATCCTCAGAGTCGACTTCCTTCTCCACGTCAGCGAGCCACGCCTGCAGCACGCCCTTCACTTCATCGACACCCGTGTCGACGATGTTCTCGTACAGGCCGGTCAGCTTCGCTCGAGTGTCCATGATCCGCAGCATGCGGTCGATCGCAGCGAAGTCGCCGCGCGCGATCCGGTTGGCGATCGCACGTTGGGCGACGTCGAGCGCTTCGAGCTCAGCGGTGCGGAGCTCCTTCGCAGCCTCGCGGGGGATCCGCTGCAGCTCACGCTGCACCGCGTTGTAGGCGGCGCCCCGCGACGCATAGTTGCACTGCTTCGCGATCGACTCCCATGAGACGCGCATCGTGCGAAGCTGCAGCGCCTTCTGAGCGCGCTGCTTGTTCTCGAGCGTGATCTGCGTGCGCGACTTGCCCGCCTCGTTCTGCTTCGCTGTTTTCGTCGCCATAGGTCCCGCCTACTGTTTGCCTCATGCGAGTGTACCTGCGCTGTGCGCGCGGAGGATGCTCGGAGACGCGTGAACGCCGCCCCGGTCGACGAAGGACTCACGGGACGGCGTTCAGCGTCAGGAGACGGGCGTGCTCAGACGGGCTCGATCATCACAGCGATATCGAAGTCGGGGAACGAGGCGAGCACGTCGCCGTCCACGATCTCGACGCTCTCGGCATCCGGCCAGTCCTGGATCGCCTTCTGCAGCCGCTCGCGGAACTCCTGCATCTGTGCTTCGGTCATGTGCTTCTCTCTCTCAGTTGGGCGCGATGCCGTCGCGCGGCGGGGTCTTCGTGAGCAGGTCAGCGAGCCAGCGGGCGCGCCCTTCGTCATGCTCGACTTCTCTCAGCACGAGCTCGACCGCTTTCACGACGTCGTCGCCCCAGTCGGCGGGTGCGACGATGCGGCGGCGCCCGTCCTCGAACTGGGGCCCGTCGATGATGATCGCCGTGCCGGGAGTGACGAGCGGGGAGCGGGTCACGAGCGGTGTCGTCGCGGGCAGCAGGAACGAGTTCACGTCGACGCCCCGCACGTGAGGCAGTGATCGTTTATGCAGGTGCCCTCGTAGTCCTGGCACTGGCCGCAGTAGCGACCTTCGCCAGAGTCGGCGCGCGGCTCGTCGCAGCTGAGGCACTGGGCGGGCGTCTCGGGGCTGGCCGCCTCCTGTTCGGAGAGCGCACCCATGTCGCGAAGGATCGAGTAGTGCGACTGACCGGCCTCGCGCCGCTCGTGGTACTCCTGGACCGCTGCGGCGCGCGCTTCCCGGAGCTTGGAGTCGAGCGCGTCGTGCGGGGCGGCGGACAGGACGCGGACCATCGAACACGGCCAGTCCTCGCCATCCCAATCGCAGTAGTGGCGCTCGTAGTCCTCGGGAACGTCGGTCCCTTCGGCAATATCGTCTGCGTATGCGACACCCTCCCGGTGCGGCGCGAGCGCGGCGTCGATGACGGCCTGTGCTGCGGCGGCTTCCCGGATCGCGGCAGCGTGAACCTCCGGGGACACCCAGCCTGCAGCGATGGCCGCCCCCGCGGCGTTCAGCCAGTACTCCCGATTCTCGGCGTAATCGACTAAGCGGGCTGCCGCTTTGCTGGTCAGTTCATCCCACGTCATCCCGTTGTTGTCCGCGTCGCTATCCCATTGGACGCGCGCCAGCGCCTCGCACTGCTGCTCGTCGCTGTTCGCTTCGTGTTCGCCCGAACTTCCGGCGAACGAGTCGGGGGCGATCACAGCTCACCCGCCACGACGACAGCGACGATCTCCCAGGACACCCCGTCACGCTGCGAGTCGAGCAGACGCAGCGTCTGCAGCTTCGCGTCAGCGGGGAACTCGGAGAGCGCGGCGATCAGCTCGCCCGGTGTCGGCGTTCCGTCCCCGCGCGCCTCGTACTTGATCACTGTCCTCACTCGCTTACCCCTTTCCGCTTGCGTCGCAGCTTCAGCAGCCAGCCCGCGACCGTCCATGCGCCCAGGACGGTGACGAAGCTCATGTACGCGCCGACGGCGCCGATGAACAGCACCGCGAGCAGCACGCCTTCAGTGAGCACGATCAGATAGACGACACCGACCGCGAAGCCCGCCGCGACGAGCAGCACGGCGACAGAGAGCGCCGCGCGCTCGCCGAGGTTCATCCGACAGCTCCGGGCGCGGCGCCCGACTCGAGGAACAGGTCGTACTGCGCGGCGAGCGGCACGACCATGTCCGTGTTCCACGTCTCGCACTTGGAGAGCGTGGCGACAGCGAGCTGCAGCGACGCCTGCCGGTAGACGCCCGACGTGCGCGGCGGTTCGGCGAGATCTGTCAGAGCGGCCTTGAGCTGGTGGGCGATCTCGAGAGCGAGCTCCGCGTCGAAGATCCGTTCGCCGTCGCTCTCGACCCAGCAGACGGACGCCGCGCCGATAGCCTCCTGGATGATGCGGGTGCGCGCCTCGTCGACGGACTCGTCGTCGCGTCGCGCCCATCCGAACTCGATGCGGTCGAAGAGCTTGCCGTCCCAGATCTCTCCGTCCTCGAGCTGCACGTTCGCCTCGTCGGGATCTGCGAGCGCCTGCACGACGTGAACATGCCCGTCGGTCCGTCGGAGGAATGAGCGGGCGCGTGCCTCGTTCGTGAAGCGGACACGGTCGCCCACCTTCAGCTCATGCTGCTTGCGGCTCATCGCTTCGCCACCCTCCGGTTGATCGCGCGGCTGCGGCGGGCGACGCGGTTCTTCGCGCGCCGCTTCGCGACCTTCTTCGCGTCAGCGGTGCCGAGGTACATGGTGCCGGGGCGCTGCCGCTCGTCGTCGTTCATGCGCTGCAGCAGCATGCGCTGCAGCCCCATCTTGCTGGTCAGCCACTCGCCCAGCGATGCGCGGCGAGTCTTCGGCTGGTCAGTTCCCTGCATGGTGTTCTCCTTCTCAGTTACCCGACTGAGCGTCGGGAGTCTTCGGTTCGCAGATCGAGCAGACAGCGAGCGCGTCGAGTGCGTCGCCGTTCGCTCTCTCATCGGTCGGGACGGCGCAGCCCCATGACCAGGTGTTGTGCTGCTCGAGGGCGCGCTGCTCGCGATCTGCGGTGCGCTTGTCGTCGCCCGCATCGGCGAGCTCGTCGAAGTCCCTCACCGCAGCTCCCGCCAGGTGTCGAGCGCCGAGAGCGTCGCGCAGACCGCCATAACGTAGACGGCGGCGAAGACGAGGATCACGACTGGATCCCCTCGAGCAGCGCGGCGGTGAGCCGGTTCGACGTCTTCAGCACGGCCAGCGGCTCGAACACGACATGCTCGTCGATGAACGCGCAGAGCTCGCCCCAGCTGTAGCCGTTCGCCGGGCAGGACGAGCCGGTCGTGAACCAGCGCGAGCGCGAGCGGATCGCGGCGTAGCGGTAGACCTGCTGCGAGCCGAAGCCGGGAGGATTGAACCGGATCGCGAACGACACGATCGCTCCCTCTCCGACCGGCTCGTTCGGCGTGCGGCGCAGCTTCTCGATGCGCTGCTCGATCATGCGGACACGCGCCTCTGCTGCGCGACGCTCACCCTGGGCACGCTCGAGCTCGGCGCGCGCTGCGACGAGCTGGTGCTGTCGAACGCTGACCATGATCAGGCTCCCTTCGGGACAGCGACGAACTGCAGCACACCGAGCGCACGCAGATCAGCCACGGTGACGGTCGGCGCGTCTGCCGACTCGATGATCGCGATGACGTTCTGCAGCTGCTTCTCGCGGTGAGTGACCACGCGTTCCGGCTCGGGCGGGATCGGGTGGCCTGCATCCTCGAGCCTGTTCAGAGGGCTGTTATACATGCGTCCCTTCGGGAACAGGTACTGGGCGCGCTCTTCGTCGTCGTCGATTGCGAGCGCGGTCGCGACGATGGTGAGAGCTTCGCGGCGCAGCTTTCCGATCCGCTCGGCGGAGCTCTGCCAGTCGGCGCGCGCCTTCTGGTGGGCGACGTCGGCGCGGCGCGTGGCTTCCGCGAGCTCGTCGCGGACGCCCTGTAGGACCAGCGCCTTGTTGTATCCGGTCATGGTGTGCCTTTCATTGGGAGTGTTGCGATGACGAGAACTAAGTTACGCGCTCCGAGGGGCGAGCGCAAGCCGACCCGCTGCTACTCAGCGAACGCGTCTGCAGCCCAGTCGACAGCAGCAGCCTGCGCACGACGACGCACTGCACGCTTCAGCGCCGCCCGCTGCTCGTTATACTCGCGCAGCTTCGCCGCGTTACGGGCCATGACGTCGTAGACGATCTGCTGCCCCTCAGGGGAGATCCGATAGTGCGACTGCGCGATCGGCTCGGCCAGCTGATTACGCACGAGCTCCTTCACGGTCGGCACAGGCTCGAGCTTCGGTGCCTCGATCACGTGAACCTGTCCTGCAGATGCACGCCCAGCCCCAGTGAGGCGCTGATCATCTGCCCGTCGGGGATGATCACGCCCCGCCCCGACTGCTCGGCGATCTCGAGCTGGTGACTCGTGTACTCGTAGGCGACAGCCCAGCCGCGCACGTACGGGTTCGCGATCAGAGGGTCGCCGGTGCAGAGAGCTCGCAGCTCAGCGTGACGCTGCACCAGCCGCCCAATCTGCTCGCCGACGGTCGAGATCTCTTCGTGCAGCTCTTCCTCAGTAGCCACGTTCCGCCTCCCGTATCTGCACCCACTGGCGCTCGAACGCTTCATACACAGGGCGCGGATGCGAGCGCCACCACTCGAGCAGCTCTTCACTCGCGTACGCGTGCGCCCGGATCTCATTGCCCATGAACAGATCGAGGGAGTCGACACCCGCGTCGATGCCCCGCCGATTCAGCAGTCGGCCATTGCATGCCTGCTCAGCCTTCAGATACTCGGCGATCCGGTAGTCCTCGAAGTCGGCCCTGCAGAGCCGCCACGTGGCGATCGCGTCGCTGACGATGCTCACCGCTGCAGCCGGTCGTGCTCGACCTTGCCCTGCACGCAGGGGACGCAGTCGACGCGATCCCAGACCTGCTTCGACTCGTTCACGCCCATCCGCTTGCGGCAGAGAGTGACGAAGCGGCCACCCATAACGCCCGCCTCGACGTAGCGAACCCAGTGAGTCTTCGACTTGCGGTTGCCGCGCGTGAGTCGCTGCCGTCGCTCGAGCTCGCTCACAGCGACCCCGACAGCATGCCGACGATCAGCCGCGCGACGGCGACGATCGCGGCGACGACGATGAGCGCCGCGAGGATCAGCACGAGCGGGCCGACGATGTACTTCCCGATGAACACGGGGAGCGAGAGACGAGGCTTCATGGTGTGGCTCTCTTTCAGCTGGTGGGTTTGCGTCCGCCGCCCGCGCCGCGACCGGGGCGAGAACGCTCCCAGGCCATGATCTGCGCGAGCTTCCAGACGGGGGATCGACCGTAGTAGCGATCGGGTGCGGGGAGATCTCCGGGGCGCGGGTTGCCGTCGCGCCGGTTCTTCGATGCGCGCTGGTGATAGACGCGGATCGAGTCGACACCGACGTCGATGCGCTCCGCGATATCGCTGAGCGTGAGTAGCTTCGCTGTCGTCATGCGAACAATGTTACACGAGAGGGGGCGAGCTCGTGTGAGCTCGCCCCCTGCGGGTCACGCGAACGCCAGCACCTTGCGGGAGAGCGTTGCGAAGGCGCGCTCCTTCAGCTGCATCGTCGGCTTGCTCGTGACGGTGCGCACCGCCCGGGCGAGCGTCACGTCGCGCCCTCCGGCGCGGACGTCCATGAAGTGATCGGCGTACTCGGTGATCGCCTGGTAACCGCCCCAGCGGGTGCCCTTCACGTCCTTCATGGTGGGCGAGTCGCCGTGCCACAGGCTCATTACGCCCTCGATGTGCTGCGCTGCGGTCTTCTTCTGACGCGTCGTCGTGGCGACGTCGGCGTCGAAGAGGCGCGCGGTGACCTTCTCGAAGGTCTTGTCGGTCAGCGTCTTCTCGATCATCTGCTGAGCTTCGAGCTCGAACGCGTCGAGGTACGCGAAGGTCAGCCCGAGCGCCTCGCGCGCTTCCTGCACGTGGCCCTGAGCGCCGCGCACGTGGCGGATCGAGAACGACGACTGTGCGCTGCCGAGCGCTGCGGCCTGAGTGTTGGCGCAGACGACGCGGACGGGCGTGATCAGGAACCGGAATGCGCTGCTCGCGTCGTGGCTGTTCAGCGCGACGAGGTAGAGGTCGACCGGATCCTGCCCGCCGATCTGCATCGTCTTCGGCATCTTCATCGTGACGAACGTCTCTTTGCCGCCGCGCAGAGATCCAGCCGTCTCGAAGTGCGCGCCGCTCTCGTCGACGATCGCATTCAGCAGATCGACGTGCGTCTCATTCTGAATGGGCTCGTAGTGCGAGCCGACGACGCCGAGGTACTGCGTCTGCTTGGTGAGGGGGTTCGTGTAGACGGTCGCCCAGCGGTTGTCGACTTCGAGCTGCCGGTCGCTCTTGTCGTCGACGGCGAGCAGCGGCACCTTGCGGACGTCCCAGTTCGCGAGCAGTCCCTTCTCGAGCGCGGTCTGCGCGTCGAAGGTGCTCTCGAGGGTGACGCCGAGACGGTGCCACGCGTCGACGCGGGCGCCGACGTAGGAGTGCTGGCCGGGGGCGAGTTCGTTCAGTTCGTGCGACATGGTGTGTCTTTCTGTTGGGAGTGAGTGACGCTGTTCGCGTCGTGAGAACTAAGTTACAGGTGCCCAGCTCGACGTGCAAGCTGGGCACCTTTCGGCGTGTCCTACCCCTTCGCGTGCTCGACGTACTCGATGAACGCCACCAGGGCCTCAAGCACGCCGCGCGGCCAATCAGCCCCGATCGCGTCGCGCCCATCGCGAGCGAGTCGCACGAGCTCAGGGTCGATCTCCGCGCGCTTCAGAGCGTCGAGCTGCAGCTGCACGCTCGCGAGCTGCGAATGCACCAGCGACTGCTGAGCGTGCTCCGGGGCGTTCGAGTGCGCGAGCTCGAACGCCTTGTCCGCGTGGTACTCCGCGCGCTCGAGATGCGTCAGCTCTCGACTGGGCTGGTCGCCCATCGCCTCGGTGTAGATCGCCATGCGCACTTCATCTGTGACGGCCACGCCGCCTCCCTTCACTTGTCGAGCGGCCACTGCAGACCGGCTCGCTTGATTCGACTGCGCGTGTTGCGCATCGCCCGGTGATCTGACTCAGTGCCGTGCATCGTCACTATGTCTCCCGATGGGCACAGGATCTGCCAGCCGTCGCGGGTCGGCTTCACGCGTGCTCCCTGCTGCTCGAGGCCGGTCAGGATCTTGCGGATGTTCTTCGCTTCGCTCATGAGAACGAAGTTACAGGTGGCCGACGACACCGCGCAAGCTGGACACGCCAGAGGGCGACGGTTTGAGATAGCCGACTGGATTGCTTACTATGTATCCATGACGCAAACGAAGATCACCGTGAAGATGACCGCCGCTCCCCGCAACATGCGCCCCACCGTCTCCCACCTGCTGCGCATCGACTACATGACGCACACCGTCACCGCGACCTACTCGACGCAGCTGCAGCGCCTCGTCGTGATCATCGACAGCGGCGCACCGACCGCGATCGAGAACGTGCCCACCCGCGAGGACGCAGAGCGCGAGATCGCCGCGATTCTTCGGGGCGTGACGATCGACTGAAACGACGAAGCGCCGCGAGCCCTCCCGAAAAGGCTCGCGGCGCTGCCGCCCCCGAGCGGGCGACTGGGTTCGAACCAGCCCCTCCGGATTGGTCGTCCGGCGCATCGCCTCAGATGCTTCACCCGCATGTTGGACAGTGCGACGCTAGACGCTGTCCGTCGCCGTTTCCGACGTCGCACTTCGAGGATACTCCACCGCGAGCTTCGCGACAGACCGCCTCATGGGCTTGTCGAGGGGCATCACGTATTTGTGCTTCGGAGTGATCTCGACGCGACGCGCCTTCGGGTCGACGTTCGCGCGCAGCCACTCGAGCGTCTGCTTCCAGCCCTTCGCGTGAATGCTGCGCATGTGCATCTGCACGCCGTTCACGACGAACTCGGGCGCCGCCTTGCCCTGGCCGACATAGATCCAGTTCCCGGCTTGGTAGATGCCGCCGTGGTGCCCCTGCATGGGGTCGGCGTAGCTGACGATCAGTCTCAGCCCGGGATTGCCTGCCTTGAGATCTCGGATCGCTGCAGCGACGATCTGCGACACCGGCGCATCGTGCGCATTCAGGGCGACACGAGTGAGCTCGACGCACTGCGTCTGTGTCAGCCCGAACGGGCTGCCGATCGTGTTCGTCGCGCCGCGCGAGAAGATCACGACACCGATGAACTTGTCGTGCTCCCAGACGCCCCTGCGGAACAGCTTGCCGCTGGGCAGCTTGCGGCTGTAGTGCCAGTGCTGCACCGCGTACAGCGCCGCCTCGTGACTGGCGGGCGCGATCTTCAGTGTCACGTGAGCTCCTTCGCTCGGAGCTCGCGCAATTCGACGCGCAGCTCGATCACAGCACCACGCAGCGCGTGGTGATACTCCTTCAGCAACTCGTACGCCTCCGGATCGTCCTCGCTGAGCTCGTGCATGAGCACGCCGACCTGTCGCGAGAGTTTCTTCACGCGAGTACGCGCGAGAGTCACAGCAGATCGTCCTCAGTCGCTGTGCGCGTGACGGGCGTGAACACGTGCCCACACTCAGGGCACGTCGTCACGCTCTTCCGGTCGAGTCGCACGTCTTCCTCGTCGTCGGGCTCGAAGTTGGGCGCCTCGAGTCCCGCGAGCAGTCGGTCGAGAGCGTCCTGATCGAACGCGGTGCCGTCGAGATCCGGCAGCTCCTGCAACAGCGCGACCAGCTCGCGGTCGTCGTACGCCGCGAGATCGTTCGTCCGGTTGTCAGCCAGCACGATCTTCAGAGCGCTCGCCCGGTCGACGTCGACGAACACGCACTCGATCGCATCCCAGCCGAGCGACGCTGCAGCCTCGAGAGTGTGATTCCCGGCGAGCACTTCGTTCGGCTTGCCGGTGTGCGTGCCGCGATTCACCACGATCGGCTTGTATTGCCCGTTCGTGAAGAGCGACTCTGCGATCGCGTCGACGTTGCCGCGGCGAGCGTTTCCCTCGAACGCATTGAGATCTGCGATGGGGACGCTTACAACCTGCATGCTCATGTTTGCATCGTACCAATAATGAAGCGGGGCGACGCACTCCCATACGTCGCCCCGCTCAGAATGATCACTGCGGGCCACCATGAAACCCGCCCGGATCGCCGTCCAGTCTACTCGATCAGAACGGCGTCTCGTCGTCGTAGCTCGCCGCGCCGGGCGTGTTCCAGACGTCGTCCTGCTGCGGCCTCTGCTGCTGCTGCTGCTGCACCGGCGCCCCGCCCTGTGTGGCGCGCACGACTTGCGCCGTCGCGAACCGCAGCGCCGGACCGATCTCGAGCACGTCGAGCTCGAACACCGTGCGCTTCTCGCCCTCCTTCGTCTCGTAGCTGCGCTGCTTCAGACTGCCCGTGGCGATCACGCGGGTACCCTTGGTGAGCGAGCCCGCGACGTGCTCGGCGTAGTCGCGCCAGATCGAGCAGCGAAGGAACAGCGGGTCGCCGTCCTTCCAGTCGTTCGCCTGACGGTCGAAGGTTCGTTCGGTCGCGGCGATCGTGAAGTTCGCGACGGCGAGCCCGTTCTGCGTGTAGCGGAGCTCCGGGTCGGCGGTCAGATTGCCGACGATCGTGAGCGGTGTCTCTCCGGCCATGCTGTCATTCCTTTCCTGAGTGAAGTCACTCGATTGTTGTGTGGGCGGGAGTCTTCAGACAGCCAGCTGGAACGGCCAGCTGGGGCTGTCGATGGTGTGCGTTACGCCGCGATGGACGATCAGCGAGCGATCGAGCTGCCGCTGAAGGGTGTCGAACTTCCTCAGCCCATCCTGCAGGACGCGTCCGACAGCGATCTCCACCTGCTCGAAGTAGTCGGGTGCGTCGACCCAGTCGTCGACGCGGACCTCGACCACGAGCCCGTCCGCTTCGAGCTCGTGTCGGGTGCGCACGCGCAGCGTCTCCAAGTCGGGGGCGTTGCATGAGCGCAGCAGCCGATCGACGAGCAGATGAGTCTCCTGGGCGACCAGAGCACGCGGGGCGTTCGTCATACTCAGGGCGAGGTCCGAGATCAGCCGCACCTCGCTGGCAAGGCGCCGCTCGCGCTTCACTGCTTGCTCCCGTACTCGAAGGGGCACGACTCGTCAGAGCAGCGCCACACGCCGACGCTGACCATGATCATGAGATGCACGTGCTGCGAGTCGGGCGACTGGGCGAGAATGCCTTCGCGGTCGACTTTGCGGCGCGCAGGGTCGATGACACGACGCGCGATGCCGCCGCCCCAGACCACCCGCAGGGGCAGCGCCGCAGCGAGCTGCTCGAAGTCGAACAGCAGACGTGCGTGCTCGTCGTCGTCGCCCTTGAGCTCGGCGATCATTCCGGCATTGAGCAGCGCACGCATGCGCACGACGATCTCAGCGACCTCGCGCGCGCTCATGTCACTCTCCACCAGGGGCACGGAGCAGCTGCCGCTTCGTCTCGAGTCGCGCTGCAGCGTCGTGCAGCGCCTGCTCATAGGCGGGCAGTCCAGGGTCGATCTCCGTGCTCGGGAGCGTGGTCACGACGATCTCGTGAGCGAGAGACAGCGTCGTGTCGACGACGTTCTCGCGGTACTCGTTCAGCGCCGCGTTGTCGGCGCTCGTCAGCAGCGGGACGACGTCGTCAGCGTCGCATCCGGCGCGCAGCATCTGCACGGCGGCGTCTATCATCGCTTCGAGCTCGCGCTGGCGAGCCTCGGCAGCGGCGGTCGCTCTCGCGTACGCGCCTATTCGAGTGATCTCGAAGTCACTCGCTCGTGCCCTCATGGTGTTCCTTCCTTGTTTCGGTCAGTCTAACTACTACCAGGGGATATCCGACACTCGCGCGAAGTGTCCCTCCCAGAACAGCGAGATCTTCCCCGTCGACCCGTGCCGGTTCTTCGCGATCACGACGTTCAGCTGATCGTCATGCTCTTCCCGCTGCTCATCCCAACCGCGTTGCAGCAGCAGCACGACGTCCGCGTCCTGCTCGATTGACCCAGACTCCCGCAGATCGCTGAGAGTCGGCAGACGACGCCCGCCCTGCTCGCTCTCGCGGTTCAGCTGACAGAGCGCGATCACCGGAACCTCGAGCTCGCGCGCCATGATCTTGAGCTCCCGCGAGAACTCGCCGACGACCTCCCAGCGGGGCCGCTTCGGGTCCGTCGCCCTGATCAGCTGCAGGTAGTCGACGACGATCGCGCTGAGCTGGCCGCGACGTGCGACGCTGCGAGCGTGCGCCTTGATCTGCGTCATGGTCGCCCCTGAGCGGTCGTCGATAAACAGCGGCATCTTGCGCACTTCGGGCCTGAGTGCGCCGATGCGCTCCCAGTCGGTCGGCGTCAGCGCGTTGCGCGTGAGGCTCGTCATATGCACGCCACCGCGCATAGCGAAGATCCGTCGCGTGAGATCTGCAGTGTCCATCTCGAGCGACGAGAACGCGACCGTTCCCGAACGCGCGAGATGCACCGCAGCCTGCAGCCCCATGATCGTCTTACCGGATCCCGGGCGGGCGCCGATCACGTACATGGCGCCAGGGCGGAAGCCGTTGATCAGCCCATTCAGCGACGTCCACGGCGTAGGCGTGAAGCGCGGCGCGGTGCGTAGCGCGTCGACGACGCCCTCGACGCTGTCGCCGACGGGCGCGATCTCAGAGCGCGCTGCAGACGCGACCGCATCGACCTCGCGGCGGGCATGCTCGACGAGCTCGTACGCGTCGCCCTCAGTCGCCTGCCCCATCTGCGCGACACGCTGGCCGACCTCGAACAGTCGCCGCTTGATCGCGTGCCTGCGCACGATGCTCGCGTAATAGCCCGCGTTCGCTGCAGTGGGCACTTCGTCTGTCAGCTCGTGCAGCAGCGCGGCGCCGCCGACACGCTCGAGCTCGCCAGCGGTCGCCAGCTGCTCAGTGACTGCGATCACGTCAGTCGGGCGGTTCTCCTGGGCGAGCGCGACGATCGTGCGGAAGATCGTCTCGTGACGCCCGTCCGCGAAGTCTCCCGGCTCGACCTCGTCGACGACGTCCCACACGACGCGCTTCGCCAGCAGCATGCCGCCGAGCACTGAGCGCTCTGCGGTGCGCGTATCAACTTCCATGCCACTCACGGCTTCTCCTTCAGTGACTCGAGCCAACCCGTTTCGCCCTTGCGACGGTCGTACTCTTCGCGGGTCACGCCCCGCGCTGCTAGCCAGGCATCCCGTGCCGACGCTTTCGACGGTACAGGCTGAGCGCTCGGCTTCCAGCCGTTCGCCTCTGCGCGCTCTTGAGCCGAGAGCACCCAGTTCTGCCAGGCACGTCGCCAGTCGCGCTTCACCGCGTTCGCTCCTGACGCTGACGCCCAGAAGTTGCGGAACTTCTCGAGCTCCCGGTCGAGGTTGACTGCGGGCCCCTTCTCGCGCGTGTAGGCGATCAACTTGTCGTCGAGCTCGAAGCTGTCAGGGAGTCGTGTGCCTCGCGTCTTCGCGCTGCTCTGCGGCGCTTGTACTTCGTTAGAAGTACGGGACGGGCCGGGGTTACGAACTTCTTCCGAACTTCGGTCGATGTTCGCCCGAACATCTGTGGAGTTCCTATGAGACTTCCGACCGGCTCGGAGCTCACGCATCCGCTCACGAGCAGCCTCACGATCCGCCTCGACACTCTCACGAGTGGGCTGCAGATCATGCCAGTCGTGGAAGCTGTAGCCGTCGATCTCCTCGCGCCACAGCCCCGCAGCGACCAGACGCTCAGCGACACTCTCGTCAGCCCCGAGAGGGGCGAGCATCGACAGCGGCACGTGCCCGTTCGTCAGCATCTGCGCGCAGTACGCGCCCGCCCGCACCCAGAGGCCCATCGCCTCATTCCCCGCCGAGAGCACCTTCGGGTGGAATGCGAGCCGATCGTCGACCTTGAACCACGTCATGAGAGAACGCCGAGCTCTTCGAGACGCTCGCGCGCTTGTGTGGGAGTCATATGGGAGTAGCTTCCTTCGCTGTTCAGCAGTCGCCAGCGCCCACCATAGGTGAGCAGCGGAACCGCCGCCGACTCGTGCCACCCGTGCACCAGCCAGCCGTTTTCGTATGAGATCTTCGGGTGCGCATGCACCCAGCCGTGACAGCCGGTCGTGCCGCTCCCGCAGAGCAGGATCAGATTCGCCGTCGAGTGATCGCCGAAGCGGCGCAGCTGTCGATGATGACGTGAGCCGCCGTCGATCCAGCGACCACACCGCACGCAGCAGTAGTCGTCGCGTTCATCGACGGCGGCGCACGTCGCCGCAGTGGGAGAGCTACCCACCGTGACCCTGCGAACCGGCTGCCCCGTACATCGTCGTCACGCTCTTGTTGATCGACTGGTACGCGGTCAGGTTCTTGCTCGCCGCAGCCGCGAGCCGATCCGCGAGATGCCACGCGACCTCAGCGGCGTCGCGCTCCTGACGCAGCAGCGTCGTCGCGACCTCCGCGTGGAACTTCTTCGTCGCGACCGCTCCGGGCGCCTCGAGCAGCTCCTGCGCGTAGGCCAGATCGTACTCACGCGACGCGTCGCGGTAACGCTCGAGAGCGCCGTTCACGATGCGCACCGCCCGCGCGACATGGTTCGCCGCGTCACGGATCGCTCGTTCGACCTCGACCGGGTTGAGCGGCTCGCTCGTCTCGTGGATCTCGGCGAGATAGGTCACCGACTTCTCGAGCTGAGCGATCGCCTGATCGTCGGGCATGACCACTAGTACGCGCCGCCCGTCGTGTGCTGGTCGCGCTCAGGCAGCTCGCCCGTTCGCGGGTCAGCGTTCAGAGTCTCGTCGAGCACTCCCGGCGTGTCGTCGACGATCTCCGCCTCCACGATCTCGTCCTCCCGCACGTCCTTCTCAGCCTCCTTCGCGCGCAGCGTCTCGCCGCGCTTGCGGAGGTAGACGCGCAGCTGCATCGGCTCGCCGTCGACGTCGGTCGTCTGTCCGAGCTCGCCTGCGTCGCGGCAGCGGTTGAAGATCTGCAGCACCGCGTCAGCGGTCATCGCAGCGTCAGCCTCAGCACGCCAGTCCGTCGCGGTCTGCTTCGGCTGCGTAACGACCGGCTGCGACGCGCTCGCCGCCTGCGGAGCGCTCGCCTGCGACGCGTTCGAGGGTGCGGGCGCACTCTCAGTCGTCGCGGCGCTCGCAGACGGCTCAGCGGGCGCCTGCCGCGTCTCCTGCGCCAGCGAAGCGTCCAGCACGATCTCCCCCTGCTCGTCGACGTCAGCGCCGAGCTCTTCGGGCATGTAGCCGACACCCATGAGCGCGTCCGTCGCCCCCTCACGGCAGACTTCCGAGATCGCGCGCGCCTTGCACATCGCCTCGAAATACTTCGTCCACGGGCCCTTATTGAGCAGCCCTGCACGCTCAGCGCGGGGGCGATCCCAGACGACGACGAACGGGTGCTCCGGGTCGTCGCGGCGCACGAGCACCGCCTTGGCCGCAAAATCGCCGTTCGCGACGCTGCCGCGCGTCTCCACCTGCAGCTTGTGACCCGCCCGCCTGACGACGGCGCTCATGAGCGCGGGCGAGATCGTCGCCTTGCCCTCGATGATATGAACGCCCTGCAGCGCCGCAACGGGATGCACGCCGAGCATGCTGCCCGTCTCGAGCACGAGCAACACCTTGCCCGGATTGGGCACCTTGACAGGCAGCATGACGCCGCGCCCGTTGTCGCGGAGCTCGTCGTCGCACAGCCCGACCGGGATCAGCGACCCCGCCGCCGAGAGTGTGCGCGCATATGTCATGCGCTGGTCGAGCGGTGACGCTGCGTAGCTATCGTTTCTCGCGATCTCGTTGTTCATGGTGTTCAGCCCTTCTTCTTCTTCGCGGTCACGTTCAGAGTCCGCTTCGTTTCGGTCTTCACGACGGTATAGCGCTGCACGAGTGCCTCGTACTGGGCGACGAGACGGGGCGCCTTCTCGCGCATCTTCGCCTCGTCGAGCACCGCGACGTCCTTCGTCGTCGTCGTCACACTCATCGACGCGACGTCGTTCTCTGCCTGGAAGTCAGGGGCGCCCTCAGCGAGCCGCTTCGCCTGCAGCTGCTTCCACACGTCCTCCTTCGCCTTCTTCGCGACCGCCTCGTCGTCGCGATACTTCAGCAGACGCTGCACGAGCAGCGCTTCCTCAGCGTCGAAGCTGCCCATAGCGGGCAGCTCGTCCGGATGCGAGCGGTCGAGCTCATCGAGGAAGTCGTCGACGATGGCGCGGAGCTCCGAGATCCTCTTCTCATCGCGCAGCACCCAGCACCACGACGGCGAGTCGTGCAGCGGCTGCGGGTCCGGCCAGTTGTCATCGTGCTGCTCCCAGACGAACAGGGTGCGCGCGCCGTTGAGCACGTACATCTGCCACTGCATCTGGTCGTAATAGCCGGTCGTCCAGAAGTGCGAGCGGCGCCAGCTGCCGTCCACGAGCTCCATGCGCAGCACGCCCTGCTCGATCGGGCCCGGCGTGAGGTCGTGCTTCGACGTCTTGATCTCGGCGAGCAGCCCGTCGAACTCGAACCAGTTCGAGACGCCGTCCGGCGTGCACAGTCCCCGCTTCGCTGCGTCAATGAACACATGCTGGTTCGGCGCGATATCGAAGTTCTCTTCGATCCACGCTGCGATGAACGGCTCACGCACGTTGCCGCGCTCGATGTAGCGGTTACCCGTGAGATCGGGGCGTTCGCCGGTCAGCTTCTCGATCTTGATCCGGCGACGATCAGCGCCGTATCCCTTCGCGAGATCGCGTGCTTCGGTCGCGCTGCAGCCCTG
>Ga0196958_10000074_pt1 | contig 40327 bp, 53 predicted proteins | sample S1v_10metaG_FD_148654 | JGI IMG/M metagenome (GOLD analysis project Ga0196958, IMG submission 148654) | Soil microbial communities from Anza Borrego desert, Southern California, United States - S1+v_10 | ecosystem: Environmental > Terrestrial > Soil > Desert | place: USA: California | collected... | reverse complement strand
TCCTAAAAAATGCTCCGGGGGACATTTTTGGGGGTACTTTTACCCTATAGCCCTAGAGGTTGTGGGGTTCTCGTCCTATCCTTTTGCATTCATGACTTGCTTCAAGCAAGTCACTAGGGACTATGGCACAGCGGCGACTGCGCCTGACTGTAAATCAGGTATACCACACGTAGGTTCGAATCCTACTGGTCCCACAAACTACTCTGTAACTTTCAAAGAGTTGCACGAAACTAGGAGACAACTACTCTGAAGGGAGGTTGAACCCATGGCAACTCTACGCAATCACCGCAACTTCTGGCTGCGAGATGACGCGGCTGCTGCATTCGACAGGGCCGAAGCCGATCACGGAATCTTTATTGTCAACTCCGCAGGCCGAACGGTAGCTGAACAGCAGGGTCTCATCGATCGATGGAACCGAGGAGGCGCAGCCAATCGTCCTCCCTATCTTTATCGTCCTGCTATGCCGGCGACTGCATCCAACCACGTTCGTAACGGGGGCGTTGCTGTCGACCTTGCGGACTGGCGACGCTTCGCTCAGATTTGTGGGAACTACGGATTCAAGCACTCGTTCCCCGACAGCGACCCTGTCCACTTCGACTACGTCGGTGGCGGCAACGGTGGCGGAGCAACTCCGAGCGCGTCGGTCCAGGCTCAGCAGAACTGGCTCATCTCTCGTGGCTACGATCTTGGTCCTACAGGTGCTGACGGTATCGCAGGGCCTAGGTATGCAGCGGCAGTTCAGAAGTATCAGACCTTCCTTCGAGCTTACGGCTACACTGGCGACATCGACGGTATCTGGGGAGACGGTACTCAGGCGGCTCACGCTAAGTACTACGCCGCAGTTAACAATCCCGTTGACGAAGCTCTCAAGGCTCAGCAAGCTTGGCTTATTTCTCGAGGCTACGATCTCGGTAACACCGGAGCCGATGGCGTCTGGGGTCCGAAGACGGAAGCTGCGATCAAGGGCTATCAAACTTTCCTTCGTGCGTGGGGTTACACCGGCGACATCGATGGTCAGTGGGGCCCTGGTACGCAAGCCTCTCACGAGAAGTTCGCCGCGTCGCTCGTTGCGCAGCCAACCGTTCCTCCATTCCCGCTTCCCGCGGGTAAATGGTTCGGACCTGAGGGTGGCGGCGACAACAGTATTTCTGGATGGCATTCGTACAACGCGGAACTGAAGATGTTCCAGCAGCGTATGAAGGATCGCGGCTGGCCAATCACGGTCGATGGACTGTATGGTCCGAAGGGTGCGACAACTCCTCAGGGTAACACCGCAGAAGTTGTGGTCGCCTTCCAGAAGGAGAAGGGTCTTAACCCAGACGGCCTTATCGGTACGAAGACGTGGGAAGCAGCGTGGACCGCTCCGGTTACTCCGGCGCCTCCGACTCCTGCAGACCCCGATCCGACCAATCCGACTACGCCGAATGTTCCTGCTGATGAAGCAGCTGCTACGCCCAATCTTACTTCGCCTACCGCTGCGGACTTCCCTTCGTGGATCCGCTTCGAGACGGTTCTGGATTCGGACGGCCAGGCGGTTGATCACAACAAGAAGTTCGCTGAGTATTACGGCAAGCCGTACAATCCCGTTGAGTCTCATGTCCACTGGTGGGGCGAGCCCGGCAAGGGCGGCTCTCATGATAACAATGTTTCCTACATTCGAAACACGAACAACCTCTCGGTGAACTTCGTTGTTTCGGCGGGACGCGTAACTCTCATGGTCCCTCTCAACAAGATCGCACTCACGACTGGCCAGCGCAATCCATTTGCCTGGAAGAGTGAGAACGATCCGATGATTACGGAACTCTCTAACAACGAGCTGGGTTATCGGACCATGGGTTATCTTCACTATCTTGTGGAGAAGCTCAACCCGGGACTTCAGGGCGAGCCGATTCGCCATCACAAGGAATTCAACGCGACGAGTTGTTCGCAGCTGGATAAGGCAAAGGTACGGTACTACGCCGAGGCTTTCCGTACTGGTGCGCTCGATCCCGCAACGGGTCTTGCTCCGGTGGTTACGCCTCCTGTAGATCCAGAACCCCCAGTCGAGGAGATGGTCTCCGTGAAGAAGTCCTACCTTAAGGGCCTTGCGACGGAGTTCACTGATCTGGCGGGTGAGCTGAATGAGCTCGCCGAGTGACAACAACGATTCCCCACAAGAACGTAAGAAGAACCTCATGAGGTTGCAAATCAAGCCTTCCGATCCGCTTATCGTGGATCGCTGGTTGGATGTTGCGTATATCACATTGTGGTTCGTATATGGCTTGTGGGGAGTCGCGTCACTTATTCTGGGACTTCCTACGATTACCCAGTTCACTCCCGATTGGTATCAGACTGCTTGGTCGGGCGTCATTGGATGTTTGTCGATTACGGCAGCAATTCTAGCGGCGCTTGTGTTCTTCGAAACCAAATGGATGAGGCAGATTACAAAGAAGACGCTTGAGCGAGGGGTTGTATATATTCTCGTCTCATTCGTTGGGATTTATCCTATCCTATTGATTCTTCGATCCGTAGATGGAGATCTTCTCAAGACGGGTGCTCAGGCAGTTATGGCTTTTTCGTTCCTTATTTTCCCTATACTGAGAGTGCATCTCCTTAGTAAGCGAATCAAAGCGATCAAGGAGGTGATGGGTAATGTCACCGGAACTAATCGAGTTCTTTAGGGATTTTCCCCTTTTGATCCTCTTCCTAGTTCTGGCTGCCCCATTCTTTGTGTTTCTCGGTGTCGTCTCCACAGGCATTGTCCAGCGTCTTCGTGATAAAGGACAACAGAAGACCACCGAGAAAAGCGTCGCGATTTCGGAAACGGAAGCCGAGACGCATCAATTCCAAGCGATCATCGAGGGGTTCGAAAGGTCCCTTGCGGCCGTTTCGGGGAGAGCAGAAACCGCAGAGGCAAAAGCTAACGCCGCTGAAATCAAAGCGAGCGAGGCAAACGCCAAAGCAGAAGCTGCGGAGGAAAAGGCTAATAAACTAAGCCGTAGAGTCCGATCGTTGGAAGACGAGAGACACGAGGCAATCACACATGTGCTTCTTCTAGAAGCGCTTATTCCGTATCCACCAGGGCCTCCTGAAAGGCCTGCATGGATGCGACAGTTGGTCCGACCTCATTCAGACTCCGATGAACCTGACGGCGCTAGTTGGGTTCCGGAGAAGGATCCGGACGAGTAATCTGTTTGGGGACTCCTTCATGGGTCGCCAGTCTTCGCAAGTAGACCGTCGTGGGTTTCATCAGCCCCTCTCCCGGTCTCTCCTTTCAAGAGCTCGCGCTATGGCGCGTGTTAGAAGTCTGGCGTCCCTTGTGGGAGTCCCCAAACAGATCCTTCAAAATTTGCTTTCATGACTTACTCAAAGTATTGCTCTAAGTAATGCTTGAATCGATACTTTTAAGGAGGTGATCTCTTGACCGACGTCGATACATTTCTTGCACACTATGGCGTGAAGGGAATGCGCTGGGGCGTCACTCGAGAGAAAACCCCTCGAGCATCCCGACGAGAGCGTCTTGAAGCTGCGTATCGCACTAAGATGTCTGACGTGGAAGCTAAGACTAAAGCGGATGCCCGCATTCGGACCGAGAAGACTCTGTTGATAGCCGGCGGAATAGCTGTAGCTGCAGCCGCGAGCATCGTTATCGGTAAGAAACTTCATACCGAGTTCGCACCCATTAATCTTCCTAAGGGATCCTCTCTTCAGAACGTTAATCAGCACGGTACTGATTTCGACCTGGATCGCATCACCTTTGCTACGTTTAAGCCCAAGGATAATGCCCTCTATAGGGACAAGTTTTCAATGGAACTTCTTCGTAGTGTAGGACGTAAGAGCAACGATGTATATGCTACGGAGTTGAAAGCCGTCAAGGACATCAAGATTCCTAGTAAGGCAACGGCGAGAAAACTCTTCAAAGAGTATGAAGCCCTTAACGGAATCGTCCCTAAGACAAAATCCACCGTTACCATCAATGGTGTACGCAAGACTGTCAGATCTAACGTTACTGCTCGAATGATCGCTAACAATCGAACCCGACAAATTTCGGATCCAAAGAAGAGTGCTTTCCTTGAGTATGTTGCGTCTAAGGGTTACGACGGTATTCAAGATGTGATGGATCAGCGCCGTGGTTCTTACGCCGCAAAAGCACCTTTGATGTTCGTAAATGGCGCTCACGCCATGATTATTAAGGGAGCTGAAGCTCTGGATAGTTCTGCTATCTTTGAGAGACTCAGAAACGAAACTTATTAGTAGAAGGAGGTGATCTCTAGATGCCACCGCGCCGGAAGGCCACCGATGTAAGCACGCAGAGTAATGCGCCCACCGGTCCTCCGGCAACCACTCCAGAGGAACGTGAGCAGCAGCTGACTGCGCTAGCTTATGATCTGGTCGAGAAACGACTCCTGGATGGTACTGCGACATCACAAGAGACCACCTATTTCCTCAAGCGTGGCGCTACACGTGAACGTCTTGAGGAAGAAAAGCTCCGTAAGGAGAACAGACTTCTTGATGCTCGCCAAGAGCAGATGGGTAAGGGCGATCGTATGGAAGAGCTTCTTGAGCGCGCGGTTCGTGCCTTCAAGGGTTATTCTGGAGAAGAGCTTCCCCCTGAGGGCGAGGAGTACTATGCGTAACAGGACTTATTCTGGTATGCGTCAGCTCAATACCTTCGAAGAGCGATTCGATTACCTTGTCCTAGGTGGTGGAGTCGGACATGATACCTTCGCACACGACCGTTATTTGAACCAGCGATTCTATCAGTCATCTGAATGGAAGTCGGTTCGACGGGATGTCATATCTCGTGAGAACGGTATGGATCTGGGCCTTGAAGGGTATCCGATCTTCGACAAACCTATCGTGCATCACATCATTCCGATGACGCCGAAAGACTTCGAAGAGTTCAACCCTCTTATTCTCGATCTTGACAACTTGGTTCTCGTCTCGCACGAGACCCATAACGCTATTCACTTCGGATCCCGAGTACTCCTCCGAGAGCAGTGGACCGAACGTACTCCAGGCGATACAAAGCTCTGGTAAAGGTCCCGCTACCTTGGGAACGTGGACGGTCAGGCCACAGGATTCGCTAAGCCTGACCGTTCACACTTAATTTTCGAAAGGAGAGATGATGCCCGCAGTTCCGAACAGCATTTTGGACACGACCAAGAAACTCCTTGGTCTCGAATACGATTATACGCGGTTTGACCCCGACATCATCATTCACATCAACTCTACTTTCGCGCGACTTGCTCAACTCGGCGTCGGTCCTAAGGATGGCTTTGAGATTGAGGATAGCACTAAGGTCTGGTCTGATTATCTCGGCGGTAACAAGCTGCTTAATCAGGTCAAGAGTTACATGTATCTCTCGGTACGCATGCTTTTTGATCCGCCCACGACATCGTTCGATTTGACCGCTAAGAAGGAACAGATCGACAAAGCTGAGTGGCTGATCAACGTCGCTGCCGACAAGCCACTTCTTGCCCAGGACGGATCCATCTACACCGGTGGCGCCTTCATGTGGCAACTCGAGGCTGAAGATGTGTGGCCTCACGAAGCAGAGTCTGGAGACTTGGGTATTTATGTGCCCAGCGGAAATGTGTGGAGGAAGCGATAATGGCTACCCGTATTCCCCTCTTTTCCCTCAAGCCGACTCAGGAAGAGATCGCAGCGGGGGTGGAAGAGTACTTTGAGGAGCACGGTGGATCCGGCGAAGAGCCGCTTTTGGCAGCTCATATTGCAGATCCCACTCCTCACCCTGTCTATGACAATCTGGCAGCAGGTCGGTTTGTCACCATGCTACAGAATGGAATGGCATAATGGCATCTACTCAGGAGGAACTCGACCTCGTTATGGTCGAGATCGGTACACAGTTCAAGAACGATCGCACTATCATGGGTCTTCTTGCGTCACTGTCTACCACTGACAAGACAAACCTCGTGGCCGCGATCAACGAGGTCAATGCTAAGACGGCGGGCGCCGGCGCACAGATCGACGACACGACGGCCCGTACCACAACCGTATATTCTTCGACTAAGACGGATTCTCAGATCGCTGATGCTCGCGCAGCACTGAAGACAGAGATCCTTGGCGGCGCAGGCCCGACCGTTGATACGCTTAAGGAGATCGCAGATCTTCTGACGTCTTCCGACACGGCCGATGACAACGCCATCGCCGCTCTGACAACCGCTCTTGGTAACCGTGTTCGGTTCGATGCCGCGCAGACTCTCACAGCTGGTGAGAAAGTTCAGGCCAACGCCAACATCGGTTCTGTTTCGCTCGTGCAGTTTGGAGATCCGGCGCACTCCTATCGTGACGTATTCCTGGCGGCGCTCGCATGAGTGTTCGAGAGGAGCTTGACGATGTGTTTGCGGAAATTGCTGTGCAACTTAAGAGCCGAGTCTCTGCTCTCAACGGCGTGAAGGGCCTTTGGCAGGGAACTCGAGCTGAGTTCGATGCAATTCCTGTAAAAGACGACGATGTCGTCTATGTAGTTAAGCCGACTCCTATTCCTTAAGGCAGGTGACTAATGGCCGAACCATGGGCAGAACTTGATCTATCCAGTATAGCTCCGGGGGCCAGCATCACCGCGGCTAACACCGCAAACTTCTTCGATATGGGTTATGCTCCAGCGGGGTATATCACGGCCGCAGAAGTTTCCCCGGGGGTTATTGGCATGCGTCCTCGAACAACGGGATATGCCAACGTCGCTAAGTCCCTAGCCGGTCACGAAGCTGAAGGACGAATCGGGTATAAGGTTAAATTTCTTGCAGTAGTTGGAGCTACAACTACATATGCAGAATTGATGGGGTTTAGAAACGGCAGCACAATTCTTTGGGATAATGGGTTGCGTAACGCTTCCGGTACTCGAGAAATGGCCGCCCGAAATGCCTTCAACTACGGCAACCCGCCGATGCAGGCTCTCGGAAACCCCATGCTTGCCAATGAGCAGTGGAGTGTTGAGGTTTACTGGAACGGTACTTCGGTAACTGTGTACGTCTGGGATAGTGTAGATACTTCGGGTACACCTACGTATACGTGGGGTCCCGTAACTATGTCGGCGCTACCAACCAACATCTTTATGCTTCCCGATACGGCCGACAGCACAGACATGATCGTGTATGACGTCTGGATGACAGATGGCGGTCGATTGGATGCCGCTCCGATTCCAGGAACGCTGGATTTTGTGAGCAATGTCACGGTGAATCAAACTGGTGATGAGCTTATTCTTTCCGGAAAAGCCATTGGTGCAGCTGAAGTACAGGTGTCCTTTGATGGAGACGTTGTTCCCGCTGCTTTGGACGCTGATGGTTACTGGAAAGCATCTAGTGCTATCGGTCTTGGACAGAGCGTAGAGTATCAAGTCATTGTTGATGATACGGTTCGTCGAACAGAGACGACTCGAACGCTTCCGTCAGGAGATACGCTGAGGATTCTTTTGGGCTCTTGCTACGACGTCTACACCAGTGGATTTTTCGCCAATGCCGTAGCTCAGGATCCCGATCTTGTCTTCGGTGGTGGAGATCTCGGATATTTCTGGACCTCCAACACCCCTGCGGGGCCAGTAGCTCCCGGAGTTGCTTCGGAGATTCGCGCTTTGAAAGAGCCGATGCTTCGATCAACTCCTGTGCAGTCACTCTTTGCTAAAACGCCCTCGGTGTGCATATATTCTGACGCAGATGGTGCTGGTGCAAACAGCGATAGCACCTTTATCGGTTTTACATCGGGCGCAGTTCAGAGTGCTCATCGACAGATTTATGCCCATGGCGAATTACCCATGGCGGACAATCAAGGTCGAGTTATTGTCTGGAAGCGTTGGCGTATCATCATTACTGATGAACTCACTTTGGCTAGTGCTAAAGCTGCTGCGGATGTCCCTGGAAAAACTAAGCTGGGTGCTACACAACTTGCTTGGTTTAAGGAGCAGATCGATATTGCCGCGGCTGAGAACCAAGCGGTCGTATGGCTTGGCGACGGCCCCTTCCATGCTGCCAGTAATAACACTGGAACCGGCAACGAATGGGCTCGATACAACGCGGAGCGACAAGAGATTGTTGCATATCTTCAGGCTTCAGGAGTTGATCAGAGAATTCTCAGAGCTAATGGTGATCGTCATGCCATTGCAGTGGACCAGGGACTAAACAATGCATTTGGTGGTTTCCCTACTGTCAATGCTGCGCCGTTTCATACCACAGCAAACCCATACGGTCTCCCGGCTGAAGCATCGTGGCCTCCTGTCAAAACCGATTCGTCTAGGCAGTATGCCGTTCTCGAGTTGGTTGATGACGGAACGTATCTTACAGCCACCGCCAAAGGTTATTCCTCAACCAATAGCGCACCCACTGAGGTCGAGCGTTTTAACGTAACGATGGATTTCACTCCTGATGCAGGTCATGGTCAGGAGTGGGAGTCGGTCTATGTGGGGGCTCAAGAGGCGGAAGCCGTATATTTGGGCTCAGAGCTTCTCTGGTCCTCTTAAGAAATTGGAAGGGTAGACAATGACCGTCGTGGAAGCTAGCTTTAAGAAGCCATCATCTGAAGGCGGCAGCTCCGCTGTAAGGAATGTGGTCGCGAGACTTCTTCAAGTAGACAGTCCTAACGATATCGTGAAGGTTGTCCTGTCTAAGGTTTTCCATCCGGATGACGACGGCTTGTTCCATATGAATCTCAAGCCTACAGAATCTAACGAGGCCTATAAGCTTGAGATTATTCCTTCCGGACCCAACAATCTTCCTCGCTTTGTTCAGATTCCGGACATCACTAGTGTCGATTGGGAAGATCTCGTAGATGTCAATCCATCAACATTTGTTGCTTATGGGACTGGCGGCGAAGGGGGCAACACCGGACCGGCGCCTAAGGTTATCGACGGTGTGGTTACTGAGGATGAGCTTCTCGATATTACTGGTCCTGCTGTGGGTAACGTTGATGTTTCTAGACTATATCAGCCTCTTGTGCCGGGATTGGAAGTAATTCTTTCCTTCGTCACTGGTAGTATCGTTTTGGATGATACCAAACTTCAAACATACTATTTGATAGGAACTAACCCGGAGACGTTTACAGGAACGAGTTTATTTGCTCGACAGGCAACAAACGGCGTTTGGGATTCAGAGTGGGCGAATGCCTCTCTGACTCCGACGCTGAATGACATTGCTGAACTATATCCGTCTTTCAGAATGCCTATTAATTTCGGCGGCGGAATGGATCAGGACGTAACGACGATCCAGAACGCTGGAGTAGAGATTCTCAGTTATGTAGAGAATATTCGGTCACTGTTTAGCAAAGACAAGATCGAATTTCAAGTCTATACGAATTCGAATCCAACGAAAACGAGTATTCGTACCGCGACGGATCTACCTGGCGGGCAAGACATAGAGTTGACTCTACCCGTCGAGTCTGGGGAACTGGCGCTGAAGTCTGACATCGTCGTTCCGAAACCCCCAACCTCGGGAACCTACACTCTTCAGAGCGTAGACGGCGTTGTCAGCTGGGTCTCTTCATAATTTTAAGAAACTGAAAGGAGGTGTCCGTGTCCGATTCTGTAGATGATTTCTTTGCACACTATGGTGTGCGAGGTATGAAATGGGGAGTCCGCAAGGGCGTCGTAAACGGCCGAGTGGCTCGGACCTCCCGTGAAGACAAGGTTCGAGCTAAGCGGAAAGATGCCAAGCGTCGCCGTCAGACTCTCAAGGATAAGGATCTCGATCAGCTGGTAAAGCGTCTCGAGCAGGAGAAGAAGCTTAAGGCTCTTCTTGACGAGGATCTTGCTCCGGGTCGAACTGCCACCAAGAAACTCTTGGCAAATGCGGGAACGAAAGTGGCTGGTACAGTACTTGCGGGCGCGGGCGTCTGGGCTGTGAAGACTGCTCTTGAGGGTGGTTTCGGTAAGAGCGGATTTGCTGACAGCGCTGCAACCAAGGCGACTGTGAAAACTCTCGCTACAGGGCTTGCCGGAAGTATTCCGAAACTAAAGAAGTAACGATTATATAGAAGGGAGGGTCCTTGATGGCTCTGTCAAACACGGCTGTGCCGTTGTATTACGGCATGTTCCGCGACGCGGTCATGCGTGGAGAAATTCCTGTTAACGAACAGATTTCTTTGCAGATGCTTCGTATTGATGAGCGCATCAAGGACCCTCGCTACTATTACGATGATCTCGCAATCAACGGGTTCATCATGTTCTGCGAGGACGAACTCACGCTGACCGATGGTTCCGACATGAAGCTGCTTGACACGTTCAAGCTGTGGGCGGAAGACCTTCTCGCGTGGTTCACCTTTAAGGAGAAGACGGTTTACGAACCGACTCCTGACAACCACGGCGGACACTACGTCCGCAAGATGGTGAAACAACGACTTACGAAGAAGCAGTATCTGATCGTTGCTCGAGGTGGCGCCAAGTCGATGTACGCATCGGCACTTCAGGCTTACTTCCTCACCGTCGATACTTCGACCACGCATCAGATCGCTACAGCTCCGACAATGAAGCAGGCCGACGAGGTTCTCTCGCCGTTCCGTACTGCCATCAACCGAGCACGCGGTCCGTACTTCCAGTTCCTCACAGAAGGCTCTCTCCAGAACACCACTGGGAACCGAGCACTCCGACAGAAGCTGGTTAGTACTAAGAAGGGCATCGAGAACTTCCTGACTGCGTCGATCCTTGAGATCCTGCCGATGCGAATCGACAAGCTTCAGGGGTATCGGAACAAGTACAATACCGTGGACGAGTGGCTCTCTGGTGACGTCCGAGAAGACGTTATCGGTGCTCTCGAGCAGGGTGCAGCTAAGGAAGAGGGCTGGTGGATTGTCGCCATCTCCTCTGAAGGTACCGTTCGTAACGGTTCCGGCGATACCATCAAAATGGAACTCCAGAACATCCTTAAGGGCGATTACTGGGCTCCTCAGACTTCAATCTGGTGGTACAAGCTTGACTCTGTGGAGGAAGTTGCCTTCCCCGCTATGTGGCCAAAGGCTCAGCCGAACCTCGGACACACGGTTACCTACGACACTTACCACGAAGAAGTTGAGCGAATGGAAGCAGTTCCTGCCGCTCGTAATGACATCCTTGCGAAGCGCTTCGGCATTCCCATGGAGGGTTATACCTACTTCTTCACCTACGATGAAACCAAGCCGATCCCGTACGCAGAGGGTCGATTCTGGAAGATGACTTGTGCCATGGGCGCGGACCTCTCTCAGGGTGATGACTTCTGTGCTTTCACCTTCCTCTTCCCGCTTTCTAACGGGACGTTTGGCGTTCGGACTCGATCTTATATCTCCGAGCTTACGATGAAGAAGCTCCAGGCCTCGATGCGCATCAAGTACCAGGAATTCCTCGAAGAGGGCTCTCTTGTGGTGCTCGATGGTAACGTCCTGGACATGATGGCCGTCTATGACGACCTCGATCGTTTCATCATCGCTAATGAGTACACTGTCGAAGCGTTTGGGTATGACCCTTATAACGCCAAGGAGTTCGTTACTCGTTGGGAAAGTGAGAATGGTCCGTTCGGTATCGAGAAGGTCATTCAAGGTGCTCGCACCGAGTCTGTTCCTCTGGGGGAACTGAAGAAGCTTGCCGGAGAAGGTGAGCTCATCTTCGATGAGGGCCTGATGCAGTTTGCCATGGGTAACGCCATTACGATGGAAGACACCAACGGTAACCGCAAGCTTCTCAAGAAGCGACAAGATCAGAAGATCGATAACGTGTCGGCACTGCTCGACGCATGGGTCGCCTATAAGCTCAATAAAGACGCATTTGGGTAAGGAGATTTATGTCTACCGACGTAAATGTTTCCTTGCTTCTAAACTATAAGGAGAAATCATGACCGATAAGGTCGACGAATTCCTCGAGCACGCTGGTGTGAAGGGAATGAAGTGGGGGAAGCGCAAGGCCGTTGACCCTTCTGCGGGCCCGAAGAACCCTTCCTATGCCCGAGCCGCTCTCCTGGGAGCGGTCGGTAACGGCAAGGGTCGATTCTCGGACCCCAAGGCACTCAAGCAGCGAAGCACAGCGGGGAAGTTGTTTGCGACATCTCTCGCTTCTAACCTTGCCAGTACAGGCCTTAGGAGTATTGCCGCGGGATCGAACAACCCATCGGTTAAGGCCGGGGCAGCTCTTGCGAGTAACATTCTCAGTGTGGCGGGTCTTGGTACTGGTCTTGCTTCGCTTGCCACGGGAGTTTCCTCAGTCACGACCGAGCGCGCCGCACGAGCCAACAACGGTTAACTCATGACCAACAACGCAGACGATTTTCTCGCTCATTATGGCGTGAAGGGCATGCGTTGGGGTGTCCGAAAGGCTGCCTCCGGTATCGCCTCGGCGACTTCCTCGGTGAACGCCGGAGTTCGTGATGCAGTTCAGCGAAGTAGGGAAAAGCGTGAAGTCGTAAAGGCGGAGCGTAAAGCCAATTTCGAGGCTGCTCGAAACGCCGGATACACTTCTCGAATGCGTAATTTGGACATCGATGATATTGGTGTTCGTGGAACGCGACGCGTCGAGAAGCGAATTGCAGACGGCGAACGTATTGGGACCGCTCGCTTTAAGGAGCGGGCATCCAGTACAGCTCGTGGTTTCGCCGTTGGCGCAGCCATTCTTGCCACCCCTATCGCAATTGGCGCTACTAGTCAGGGGCTTTCAAACCTGGCCAATAGCATCAATACAAAGCGCGGAGCAGAAGCAGCACGTAAGCTCTTCGCCGAAAGTAAGGGTCTGACCTCATATTCAACGGTCGCGCTCTCCTTCAACGCCACTAAGGGTCTGTGGGAGTAAGAGCGACATCACTTAAGAAAGGAGGTAGCTTGTGGGATTTCGTGATCGCATATCTCATGCATGGAACGCGTTCGTAGAGAACGAAGCGAACAACAGCGATTATCAGCTGCAGTATGCTGACACTTTTGGTGCCAGCTACGGACTGCGTCCTGATCGTCCTCGAGTTCGAATTTCCGGCGAAGGCTCGATCATTTCCGCAATCTACACCCGTCTTGGGGTTGATGTCGCGTCTGTCTTCATTCGTCATATTCGACGTGACGAAAACGGTCGGTATCTCGAACAGGTTAATTCCGGCCTGAATGAGTGTCTTACCGTCGAAGCGAATCTGGATCAAGCAGCAACTGCATTCCGACAGGACATGGCTATGAGCCTGTTCGATAAGGGTGTGATTGCGATTGTTCCGGTTGACACCACAATCAGCCCTCGCTATACCGGTGGGTACGACATCCGCTCTCTTCGAGTGGGAGAGGTCGTGGGTTGGTTTCCAGAACACGTTCGCGTGAAGCTGTGGAACCAGAAGATGGGTCGTCATGACGAACTCGTTCTTCCCAAGCGAATCGTGGCCATCGTAGAGAATCCTCTTTACGCAGTCATGAACGAGCAGAACTCGATTCTTCAGCGACTGATTCGAAAGCTTCACCTTCTCGATCAGGTTGACGAAGTGTCGGCTTCCGGAAAACTCGACCTCATCGTGCAACTCCCCTACGTCATTAAGACTGAGGAGCGGCGTGAGCAGGCCAAGATGCGTCAGAGTGACATCGAAGAACAGATGTCACGGAACAAGTACGGCATCGTCTACACCGACGGTGCTGAAAAGATCACGCAGCTGAACCGACCTGCTGAGAACAACATGCTCAAGCAGATTGAATTTCTCACCGAACAGCTTTACAACCAGCTGGGCCTCACTAAGTCCGTCTTCGACGGAACTGCAGATGAGGCAACAATGCTGAACTATTACAACCGAACCATTGAACCGGTTTTGCGTGCAATCACCGAAGCTCTGAATCGTACCTTCATTACCAAGACGGCGCGTACTCAGGGCCAGTCGGTTGATTTCATGCGCGATCCGTTCAAGCTCGTTCCGATCAGTCAGCTGGCTGAAATCGCGGATAAGTTCACTCGTAACGAGATTCTCTCGTCGAATGAGGTTCGTGGAATCATTGGTTACAAGCCTGTTACCGATGATCCGAAGGCTGATCAGCTTATCAACTCCAACATGCCTCAAGCTGACACTCAGTTGATCCAAGTTCCGCCAGAACAACTGGCGATCGAGGGTCCGCAGACTGCCGGAGAAGTTCCCGTGGGGAGCCTACCTTGAAGCGTGTGAAGATCATCAATAGACGGAAAGGAGATCTTCAAAATGGGAGACCAGAAGCCCGACTTTAGCGGCTGGGCCAGTGTCAATGACCAGAAGTGCTCCGACGGTCGAACCATTATGTCTGGTGCGTTTGCGCACATGGATCAGAAGAAGGTTCCTCTCGTCTGGCAGCATCAGCACAACGACCCGAATATGGTTCTGGGACATGCAGTCCTCGAGAATCGTGCTTTCGGTGTGTTCTGTCATGGATACTTCAACAACACCGAGGCCGGCTTGCAGGCTAAGGAGATGGTTAAGCACAAGGACGTCGAGTGTCTCTCGATTTTCGCGAACAACCTCAACGAGCGTCGTGTCAACGGCGGACGCGAGGTTTATCACGGAAACATTCGTGAGGTTTCTCTCGTTCTTGTCGGAGCCAATCCCGGTGCCATCATCGAGAATGTGAACATTGTTCACGGCGACTCGTTCCAAACGATCGACGACGAGGCATACATCTACAACGAAGGATTCCAGCTCATGCATGGCGATGAAGCGGGTTCTTCCGAGGAGGAAGTCATCGCTACCGATAATACCGACAAGTCTGAGACTCCGGAGCCTAACTCCGAGGTCGCGGAGGTCGTCGAGACCAACAATGAAGAGGTTACTGACGAAGACACGTCGGTTCAGGAAGTCCTTGACTCTCTGACTGATGAACAGCAGGACGTTGTTCACAGCCTTCTCAATGCCGCTCTTTCGCCTGACCAGGCGGATGAACTCGCCCACGCCGACGCACACATGGCAGACGTCTTTGACTCTCTGACAGGAACGCAGAAGATCGTGGTGCATCACCTTATTGGCGAAGCTCTCGCTCACGCCGAAGAACTGTCTGAAGGAGACAACATGGCTACCACCAACGACGAGAACCTGGAGCACGCCGATAAGACGGTCCAGGACGTCTTCAATTCCTTCTCGGAGGAGCAGAAGTCTGTCGTTTATTTCATGATTGGCGAGGCGATTAACGCCGCCGAAGCCGACGCCGGAGAGCTCAAGCAGTCCGGTATTTCTGAAGAGGACAAGGAAGAGTTCCTTGCGCACTTCGACAACCAGATCCAGGAAGGATTCAACGCAATGCACAAGAACCTCTTCGAGCAGAACGGCAACGTCGCTCACAACGGCGCTGAGATCGGTGGCACGCTGACTCACGCTCAGTTCTCCACGCTCATCGACGCGGCGAAGAACAACCACAACGGTTCGCTGAAGGATGCCCTCGCTCACGCGGCTGACTATGGATTCGAGAACATCGATATCCTCTTCCCGGACGCCAAGAACCCTGATGGCACGCCGCAGACGTTCAAGCGTCGCACCGAGTGGGTCAACGACGTCCTGACGTCTGTCCGCACCACGCCGTTCTCGCGTATCAAGACCGTCGTCGCGGACCTCACCTTCGACGAGGCCCGCGCGAAGGGTTACGTCAAGGGTAACCTCAAGAAGGACGAGGTCATCAAGCTCCTGAAGCGTACGACCACGCCCACCACGATCTACAAGAAGCAGAAGCTCGACCGTGACGACACGATCGACATCACCGACTTCAATGTGATCGCGTGGCTGAAGGCTGAGATGCGTCTCATGCTGGACGAGGAGCTCGCGCGCGCCATCCTCATCGGTGACGGCCGCGAGGTCGACGACGAGGACAAGGTGGACGAGGACCACATCCGCCCGGTCGCACACGACGACGAGTTCTACGCTCACGTTGTTGAGCTCGCTTCGGACACCGAGGCGAACGACATCGTCGAGGCAGTTCTCTACTCGCGCCGCCACTACCGTGGCACGGGTAACCCGACGCTGTACACCACGGACGCCATCCTCACCGACCTGATCCTCCAGAAGGACAAGGTGGGCCGTCGTCTGTTCGAGACCGAGCAGGCACTGGCTGCCGCTCTTCGCGTGCGTCGTATTGTCACGGTTGACGTGATGGACACGGACGAGAACGTCGTCGGTATCCTCGTCAACCTCGCCGACTACACGGTCGGTGCTGACGCGGGCGGCCGTATTGGTATGTACGATGACTTCGACATCGACTACAACCAGTACAAGTACCTGATCGAGACTCGCGTCTCGGGTGCTCTCACGGTTCCGAAGTCGGCGATCGTCATCAAGAAGGACGCCGGTATCGTCGTTTCCCCGACGCAGCCCGCTTACAACGCGGACACGAAGGTCATCACCATCCCGAACACCACGGGTGTGAAGTACTTCGTCGACAACGTCGAGAAGTCCGCTGGTGCACTGCCTGCGATCACCGAGTCCACCGAGGTCGAGGCTCGCCCGGCATCGGGCTACTCGTTCCCGCACGGCACGGACGCCGACTGGTTCTTCAAGGTCTGAGACCAGGAGTAATCCTTCAAAATGGCACGATTCTATGGTAGGGTCGGCTTCGGCCACACTGTAGAAGTTCGTCCGGGTGTTATGGAGGACGTCATCACTGAGCGCTCGCTCTATGGTGACGTCCTCCGCCCCGGCCGTTCCTTTAACGAGGACGGCCAGGTTCATCGTAATACCCTAACGACGAACCGTATCAGTGTGTTGGCCGACGACTACGCATCTGAGAATGTCTATGCCATTAGATTCGTCGAATGGAAGGGCGTTCTCTGGTACGTGACGAAGGTCGACGAAGAGCGACCCCGACTCATTTTCAGTCTGGGGGAGGTGTACCGTGGTCCCACTGCCGCCTCCAACGCCCCCGATAACTAAGCGTGAAGAACTCAACGAGATCTTTGTGTCTTTCTTGGGGACGCGCCAGGTTTACTTCCAGCCCGATGACAAGATTTTCATTCACTACCCGGCAATCGTGTATGAGATGGATAATCAAGATGTCATCTATGCAGACAATCGTCCCCATCGTCGAATTGATCGGTATCAGGTAACGATTATTGACAGGAATCCGGATGTTCCGGCGTCTCGTCTGGTCGAAAACCTTCCCATGTGCACATTCAGCCGTGCATTCGCATCGGAAGGCCTGAACCACCGAGTTTACTCTCTCTACTTCTAGAAAGGAAGTAATCATGGCTGTACTTACCTGGGACGGGACCGGTGAGCGTCTCTACGAGACCGGTGTCGACCGAGGCGTGCTGTACATTCCCACAAACGGTGTTTACGACACCGGATACGCGTGGAATGGTCTGACGGCCGTGACCGAGTCGCCTTCGGGTGCCGAGGCCACAGCTCTCTACGCCGACAACATCAAGTACCTCAACCTCGTTTCCGCCGAAGAGTTTGGCGCAACTATTGAGGCGTACACGTATCCTGATGAGTTTGCGCTCGTCGACGGTACCGCGCGTCCCTCCGAGGGCGTGTCGATCGGACAGCAGGCTCGTCGAACCTTTGGGTTCTCATACCGTACCCGCCTCGGCAACGACACTCTCGGTGCTGATTTCGGCTACAAGCTGCACCTCGTGTACGGCGCTCTCGCCGCACCGTCGGAGAAGGCGTTCGCAACCATCAATGATTCGCCTGAGGCCATCACGTTCTCGTGGGAGGTTACGACCACCCCCGTGCCCGTTACCGGTCTTAAGCCCACCGCAATCATCACCATCGATTCGACCAAGGTGTCGGCCGAAAACCTTGCCTCGCTCGAGGACGCGCTCTACGGTACCGATGGTACCAACGCTCGCCTCCCCCTGCCGGACGAGGTCATCGCGATCTTCGCTGGTGGTCAGGATGACGTGACTCCGATTGAGCCCGACTTCGTGCCGGCCACCGGTGTCATCACCATTCCGACTGTCACCGGTGTCACCTACCGTCGTGCGGACAACAACGCTGCCGTCACTGGTACCGTTACCATCCCTACGGCCGGTCAGTCGCTCGTCATCCGTGCCACGCCGGCATCGGGTGCGTACAAGTTCGCCGCGGGCTCGGACGACGACTGGTCGTTCACTCGCACCGCTTGATCAAGGGGTGATCCACATCTGAGAGAGGAGACCGGGGAATGCCCATTAGCATTACAGTGCCAGGCGTCGAGTCCTTCGACGAAACAACTGAAAAGTTTGTGTACACCGAAGATACTGTTCTGGTGCTCGAGCATTCCCTGGTCTCCCTTTCAAAATGGGAGTCAATCTTTCATAAAGCCTTTCTTGGTAGGGAAGAAAAGACTTCCGAAGAGACACTTGCGTACATTCACGCTATGTGTTTGGACGAAAACATCGATGGATCAGTTCTTCTTAGATTGTCTGAAGAGAATGTCAGACAGATCAACGATTACATCGAAGATCAGATGACGGCAACCACATTCAGGGAGATTCCTAATGCGCCCTCTCGAGAGAAGATTACGAACGAACTCATTCGTTACTGGATGATCTCGTTTAATATTCCTCTCGACTATGAAACTCGTCATCTAAATCAGTTGTTCACCCTTATCAAGGTGATGAACCTCAAGAACATGCCTGAGAAGAACAGGCCAAAGATGAGTGCTGCTGAGCGTCACGCTCTTAACAAGCAGCGACAGAAACAACACGGAACCTCGGGCTGACTCAGGAAGGAGTAACCAATGGCAGAGCTTGTTTGGAGCGGTATCGGGCAGCGTTACTTCGAGTCCGGTATCGACCGAGGAGTTCTCTATCCTCGAGTCGGCCCGGGTGTTCCGTGGAATGGTCTTACAGGAATCAATGAGAGACCCGATGGCGGACAGCCTCGACCTTTTTACGCGGACGGATTCAAGTACCTCAACTTGACCTCGTCGGAAGAGTACGCCGCTAGCCTCACCGCTTTCTCGGCACCGCCTGAATTCGCTAGATGTGATGGAACTCAGAGTATCCTTAACGGACTCTTCATCACTCAGCAGCGACGGGAACAGTTCGGTCTGTCATATCGAACTCGAGTGGGTAACGATCAAGAAGGAGTGGATCATGGGTACAAAATCCATTTGATTTACAACGCTCTTGCTTCTTCTACTTCTCGCGACTATCGTACGATTGATTCTTCCTCTCAGGTGGCATCGATGAGTTGGGATATTACGACCACTCCTCCGGAGATTACTGGGTATCGGCCCAGTGCTCACTTCATTATCGATTCTCGATACACCCCGAAGACGCTCATGTCACAATTTGAGGGAATGCTGTATGGTAGCGGTGGGACAGATCCATTTTTGCCTACAGTTCCTCAAATCCTTGAGCAATTCAACTCGCTGATTACAGTCGAGCTGTATCGTGAACAGTTGGGTGGAACTTTCGCATTCGAGAAGGTACCGGCTATCCGACACTCGATCAAACCCACACCCGCCCCGGGACAGTCTGTCCTGTGGCTCGACACTTCAGCTGGCTCTTACGCCAAGCTGACTCTAGTAACAGGAGAGTAGGAATGGCTGAAACAGACCTCATTCTCGCAGCCAAGGCGACGCTCGTCGAGCCCGTGATGGTAGATGGCGAGATCGGTCCTATAACCCTCGATCCGAACGGTATGCTTCGGGTTTCTACTAAGCCGGGATATTTTGCACCGATCTCGGGAGCACTGACGACGTCTGGTAACACTCTTGTTGCCGATGTGTCTGACGCATCCAACGTGATGCTCCATGTGAAAAACACAGGATCAGCCGCGATGGCTGCAGGTGCTTTTGTCTTTGAGGGATCTGTCGACTCGACAGATGGCTCTGACGGTACCTGGTTCGCACTTCAGGCAGTTCGAAGTGACAGTAACACCATTGAAAATGGTCGCGCTGCTTCTTCTTTGGCTGTGGGGACGGGTCAGGGATATGCTTGGGAGCTTTCGGTTAACGCGGTTCGATGGTTTCGAGTCCGATGCACAACTTCAGTGACCAACAACGCAATTGCACTGTGGACTATCATTCGCGGAACCTATGCGTCTGAACCCATACCTGGTATTCAGCCTCATGCGGTGACTGGATCTGGTACTTTCAACGTTAGTGGGTCGGTTACAGCCAACTCTCCGACGGGGACTGGATTCGCATTGATTTCGGCTGCATCCACCAACGCCACATTGCTACGGTCTTCGCCGTGTAATCTATTTGAACTCTCGGTATTCAACCCGACTGGATTTGAAGTTTATATTAAACTCTACGATAAAGCCAGTGCGCCTATCGTGGGAACAGATGTGCCGATCGCCACGATCTCTCCCAACTTTACCAACGTGCATATATTCGGACGCTTGGGGAAGCGATTTACTACGGGGCTTGCTATAGCCATGACGCAAGAAGCCCAGGCGAATAACACAACCCCGGTTAGCGCTGGAGTTCAAGTCAGCGGGACGTACATTTAATAAACCACCGGAAGGAGCCTCCTGCATGTCAAGACTTGCGTGGGGAGAGCCCGGCAAGCGCTTCTACGAGACCGGCATTGACCGGGGTGTCTTCTATCCTGTGGAAGGGGTAGGAGTCCCGTGGAATGGCCTCATTGCAGTTTCAGAGGCTCCTTCCGGAGGAGACATTAGTCAAGGTTATTTTGACGGTGAGAAATTTCGACAGCAACGACTGAATGGAAGTTTCTCAGCTCTGATTAGAGCATATACATATCCTCGAGAATTCGAAGGATATGACGGCTTGGATATTTCGGGGCAAACTCAACAGCGTCGCAAAATGTTCAATCTGTCGTATCGAACAACTGTCGGAAACGATCACTCTTCCAATTCTCATCATCTCATTCATCTTGTGTATAACGCCGTGGTGTCGCCTTCCACTCGTGGCTTCTCCACGATCGGCGCGAACAACGAAGCAATTCCCTTTGAATGGCAGTTGGAAACAGTCCCTGAGATTCTTCCCTCCGGGGAATTTTCAGCACATCTCATTATTAACACGGCCATCGCATATCCTTGGGCTGTAGCTATGTTCGAGGACATTATCTATGGTTCGGCCAACAACGAATCGAGATTTCCAAGCATAACCGAAGTCCTGAATCTGTTCGAGAATGCTTCTATTCTTCGTGTGACAAATCATGGGGATGGAACCGTCACAATTGATGGTCCCGATGATATTGTCAAGATGATCGGAATAGATCTCTGGGAAATTGGTCCGTGGCCTTCTGTAGTCCAAACCGGAGTACACACTTATCACATCAGCTCTCTGTAGGAAGGAGGATCAATGGGATCCGCAACATTTTTCGATTCTACTCGAATGAAGCAGATCGAAGATACCACCGTCGTCACGGGGGAAGTTGATCCTCAAAATCACCTTATTCTCACCCAGAGAAACGGTGATCAGATCGATGCGGGAAGCATTGCTTCAAATGCCAAGATGGTTGCTGAAGATAGTGCTTCCGTTGATGTTACTGTAGGCGGTAACGGTAGTGATATTAGCCCTTTTCAGATCAAAGCTGAAGTAAAGAAGATTCCTGCCAGTGCGGTAGATTCTGGCGTGTTCGACTTGGCTAGAATTCCGGACCAGACAGTGGTCGGAATGTTGCCGCCAGCATATCGAGGCGGAGACACTTTCGTTAAGATGCTTAATGGTGTGTGGACAGACACCGAGCTCAAGTGGGCCAGTAAATATGTACCCAATGGGTCACGTATGGTTCGCCTTCTCAAAAGCGGACCGACCTGGGTGATTCTTGGTCAAGTCGAGGACGGAACATACCCCATTGAGCTGACTGCTGCAGCCACTACTTATGGGGAACAGAATCAAATAAACGTATTCTCCACCTTTCCGAGAGCAGTCAGACTTCCTTCTGGAATCGTAGTTCTCTCCGGGTTGATTGCTTTGGTGGGCACTGTTACTGTGGATACAGTACTGGGATACATTTCGATGGATTGTGTTCCCGATAAAGATTTGATCATTGCCTGTGAAATGGGAGATACTGCTCGGACTGTCCGTATTAGGGCTTCCGACGGTGCAATACTCTTTCAAGGCCCGCCCGCCACAAATTCATATATTTCTCTAGATGGACTAGCATGGCCTGCAGCAGGGGTTGCTACCTGGACGCCCGTGGGGGAGGGCGGTTCTGCATGGGGAGCTAACTTTGGTCCCCGTCAACTATGGGTTGACACCTTTGGAGCACCTTCCTTTTGGAAGGATCCATATGGAATGGTATGGTTCCGGGGCATTGTTGAGGTCAAAGTCACAACTAGCGCCGATGATACGATTATGTTCACTCTACCGCCAACCCATAGGGCAGATATCTCGCAACATCTTCGAGGCTGCGGCAACGACGGTTTTGCACACTTCGGATTCGCGCCAACCGTTGGTATCCAATTCAAGATTAATAACCCCGGGGGAATCGGCGCGTGGCTTGGCTTGTCTGGTCTGGTAGGGGTTACCGCAGATGCTCGACTAAACAATGGTTGGGTGACACCAAGAGCTCTTATAAACGGTTGGATAAACTATAATACCAGTAGTTACACACGAGCATCCTATCTTCTTCGAGAAGATGGACTTCGTATGAGCGCTGGGCTGCTCGGATCCGGAACACTCGGCACTAGGGTACTCTCTCTCAAGGATAAAGAGTACTGGCCTGATAATGGACGAATCATCATCTCATCGGTTGCTGCTGGTGGAAGAGGAAGAATCGACATTTGCAGTACTCGAGAAATTCAGGGGGGACACTATGAAGCAGGCGGTGTGCTCCTTCAGCAGGGTTCCAATATCTGGTATTCTCTGGACGGACGCATGTGGATACCTTAAGGAGTAAGTATGGCTATTGAGTATCGATCTAAGAAGCGATTTCGTACCGAACCGGGACCTTCTATGGGTGTCCCAATCATCAACGTTATCGGCATCGATGACAACATGGTCTATGCCGTTCTGAATGAAGAAGACTTCGCTCGACAGTATGAAATCATTCCGGAAGAGGAACCTCCCGTAGAGGAACCCACAACAAACTAATTCAAAATGGGAGTAAACTGTGATCACGTTTGAACATAAGGGAGACTTTCGGAATACCGATCGCTTCCTTAAGCGCATGTCTAAGTTTGACTTCGCGAACGTTCTTAAAAACGTGGCACAAAAAGGGGTCCAAGCTTTGTCTGCGGCCACTCCCGTTGATTCAGGTCTCGCATCGATCTCCTGGGGCTATGAAATTAAACGCTCCAGGGGATCGTTCGAGATCGTTTGGACAAACTCAGACATCGAGAATGGATTCCCCGTAGTCATCGGCATCCAGTACGGACACGGTACCGGCACAGGCGGCTACGTCCGAGGGCAGGATTTCATCAATCCCGTTATGCGGCCCATATTTGAACAGATCCTAGCTGACCTTTGGACGGAGGTGACCACTGCATGAGCAGCAAGATTGACGAGCGTATCGTCGGAATGAAGTTCAACGGCGACCAGTTTCAGAAGGGCGTCGCTGACACGAGCTCGGCACTCGACAAACTGAAGAGGGCTCTCAACCTCGAAGGGGCATCTAAGGGTCTCAACGATCTCGATGCAGCAGGAAAGAACTTCTCCCTCGCAAACCTTGCTAATGGGGTGCAGGACATTGCCGGCAAGTTCGGAGCGCTTTCTGTTATCGGAATTACCGCGCTCGCCAACATTGCCAACAAAGCAGTGGACGCAGGTCTCACAATCATGCGGTCTCTTACGATCGACCCGATCAGGGCTGGATTTGCTGAGTATGAGCTTAAGATGGGCTCGATTCAGACGATCCTTGCTAACACCGCTCGATACGGTACTCAGCTTCCTGAGGTTACTGCTAACCTCGAGGCGCTGAACCAGTACGCCGATAAGACGATCTATAACTTCGGTGACATGACCAAGAACATTGGTCTGTTCACGAACGCGGGTATTAAGATCGGCGATGCAACATCCATGATTAAGGGGTTCTCCAACGAGGCTGCGGCTTCGGGTACTTCGGCTCAGGGTGCTGCTGGCGCTGCTTACCAGCTTTCTCAGGCACTTTCTGCGGGTACTATCCGACTCATGGACTGGCGAAGCCTCCAGAACGTCGGTATGGGCAACAAGAACATGCAGAATGGTCTCATCGAGATCGCTGAAGCCATGGGCACGTTCGAGGGTAAGTCGATCGACGCGATCGGTGCTTCGGAGAACTTCAACGGTTCACTGGAGCACAACTGGCTCTCTGCCGATGTCATGTCGACATATCTTAAGATCATGGCCGGTGATATGGACGCAGCGACTCAGGCTTCTCTGGGTCTGTCTGACGCTCAGATCGCAAGCTTTGCTGCCCAGCAGAAGATGTCGGAGGAAGCAGCTACGAAGGTTCGTACCTTCACGCAGCTCCTCGGTACCATGCAGGAATCCGTTGGTTCGGGTTGGTCTGAAACCTTCGATCTTCTGATCGGTGACTTCAACACAGCTACCGACATGTGGACCGCGGTCAACAACGAGCTCGGTGGACTCATCGGCGACATGGCTAAGGAACGCAACGATCTCATTCGTAGTTTCGTTGATATGGGTGGGCGAGACGTTATTCTTCAAGCCTTCTCTTCCATTTGGCAAGCGTTCAATATGATCATTATGCCAATTCAGAGCGCCTTTAGAGAAATCTTCCCACCCATTACGGCCATGAGACTCATGGCTATCGCCGGTGCTTTTGGAATGTTTGCTAACAGTCTGAAACCTTCCGCTGACACCATGAAGGAACTCAAGCGCACCTTTATGGGTGTCTTTGCCGTTCTGGATATTGGATGGATGGTTCTCCAACAGGTCATCGGTCTCTTCGGTCGTCTCTTCGGAGCGGCCACGGAAGGTGCCGGGGGCGTGCTGGGTGTTACGGCATCCATTGGCGATTTCCTGGTCAAGGTTCGCGACGCGATCAAGAACGGTACCGCACTCGAGAAGTTCTTCACGAGTTTGGGAGACGCTCTTCAGTGGCCGATTGACAGGCTTCGTGAGCTTGGCTCTTGGACGATCGATGCGATTGGCACATGGAACCTTGCGGATGCATGGGAAGCTGTTGCTAATGCGTTCCGAAAGATTGGTGAATTCCTCGGTCCCGTGTGGGAAGAGTTGGGTAATTTCTTCCGTGATGCGAAGAAAGTCCTTGGAGATTTCTTCAAGACTCTTGATTTCAACGTTCTCGTTGGATTGATGAACTTTGGGGCACTTGGCGCCATCGGAATCGGACTAAAGAAGGCGTTTGATTTCCTTAAGGGCAAGGGTATCATGGGGCTTCTCTTCGGAGATAAGGGTGACTCCGGTCCCGGCATGATCGATACGATTAAGAATGTATTTGGAGCCATCACTGATACATTCAGTGAACTTCAGAACACTCTGAAGTCGGCAACGCTCATCGGTATTGGTATTGCTATTGCGCTCATCACCGCTTCGGTTGTGGCCTTGTCGTTCGTTGACACTGGCAAGCTCTTCATCACCCTCGGGGCGATGACGATCATGTTCGGTCAGCTTTCGGCGATGCTTGTTGCGATTGATAAGCTCACCTCCGCTGTTAAGACACATAAGGTTATCGGTGTTGCTGGTGCTCTCGTGCTTCTGGCTGGAGCCATGATCCTGATGTCCACTGCGGTTCTTATCATGTCTACCATGGACTGGTTGGAACTTGCACGAGGCCTCTCTGGTATGGCCGTGGGTCTTGGCATCCTTGTTGGAGCATCCATGATGATGAACAAGGTGTCGGGTAAGCTGTATTTCACAGCTCCCGCTCTTGTGCTTCTGGCTGGAGCCATGCTCATTCTATCGGGAGCAATGAAGATCTTCTCGACGATGAGTTGGGATGATATTCTCCGAGCTGGGACCACCTTGGCTGCGGCTTTGGGTATTATGGTCGGAGCAATGGCTCTGGTTCATAGTAAGGTCTTTGCTGCTGCGTCAATGGTCATCATTTCTGTCGCTATGAACATCCTCGCTGGTGCAATGAAAGTCTTCTCGACGATGAGTTGGGACGATATTCTGCGTGCCACCGTGGCGTTTGCGGGTGCGATGGCAGTCATGGTCGGCGGTATGGCTCTTATGGGGGCTCTCGGAGGCCCGGGTCTTCTCGGAGCGGCAGCCATGCTGGTCGTTTCGGCGGCCATTACGGTTCTTGCTGGCGCCATGAAGATATTCTCATCTTTCAGTTGGGATGAGATCGGCCGCGGCCTGGTCATGCTCGGTGGTTCGCTGGCGATTCTGGCCGGTGCTATGGCCTTGATGGGTATTCCTTTGGTGGCTTTGGGTGGTTTGGCACTCTTCGTAGTGTCTGCTGGTTTGATGATGCTCGCCCCCGCTCTGGCTATCCTCGGCACTATGTCTTGGGATGCCATAGGTCGCGGGCTCACCATGCTTGGAGCGTCTTTGGCGATCCTTGCGGTAGGTGGTTTGCTCCTTATTCCAGCGTCGGTCGGATTTATGCTTCTCGGAGCAGCAATCGTTATGATCGGCGGTGGTCTTCTTATGGCTGGGCAGGCTATTTTCCTGTTCACCGCTGGGTTTGCTGCTTTGGTTGCTGTGGCAGCCATGGGAGCGCCTCAAATTAAGTTGGCTCTGGAAACAATAGCCGCTTCTCTTCCGGCAATGATGGCGTCATTCGCTCAGGGGCTCATCGACTTTGCGTTGGTGATCGCCGGCGGCGCCACCGAGTTCACGATGGCAGCAACCACGCTCATCCAGGCGTTCCTTATGGGACTCCAGGCTAATGGGCCGTTGATGATTCAGACTCTGACAATGCTGATTAGCGAAATGTTGATCTCGGCGCAAACGCTGATTCCGCAAATCGTTAACCTTGGTATTACCATTGTGCTTGCTTTTATCAACGCCATGGTGACTCTCATCCCAGCCATTGCTAACGCTGGTATGCTGATCCTTATTGGTGTTCTTGATGGTATCGGTCGAAACATCGGTAAGGTGGTCGAAAAGGGCACGGACATCATTGTGAACTTCATCAATGGTGTTGCGGCGGGTCTTCCTCGAATCATTCAGGCGGGCGCAAACCTTATTATTTCGTTCGTTCAGGGACTTGCTGACGGTATCAACAATAACCGTGCTCGTATGCAAGCCGCTGCTGGAAACCTCGCCACAGCTATCCTCGATGGTATGACGAATGGTTTGTTCAGTGGTGTCGGACGTGTTATTAAGGCTGCGGCCGATGTCGCCAGCAAAGCCCTCAATGCAGCTAAGAACTTCCTTGGTATTAAATCTCCATCGCGAGAGTTCTTCAAGGTGGGCGCTTGGTCAACTGAGGGTATGGCTGTCGGGCTCGAAAAGACCGCTCCGGTCGTCGAACGTGCTGCGGAGAATGTCGGCAACGATGCTCTCACTGCTATGCGGAAATCCCTTTCCAACCTCAAGAACGCGGTCGCTACGGATATGGACTTCAATCCAACCATTCGACCCGTTCTGGATCTCTCTAATGTACGGAAGAATTCCGCCCTTATTGGTGGGATGCTTACTCCGCCGACCCTTAAGGTCGACGACAGCTACGCTTACGCGGCGTCCATTGCGGAATCGCAGCGGGAGTTCGAGGAGTCTCGTTACGGTGGAGACGATGATGAGCCTGCGGGCACCACCATCAACTTCACGCAGAACAACACTTCTCCGAAGCAGCTGTCCGCAGTAGAGATCTACCGTCAAACCAATAATGGACTATCAACCATCGTAAAGAAGGGACAGCCAAAGGATGCTTGAAAAAGTTGAAGTTCTCACCGAACAAGGTGTGCTTCTGACGCTGCCCCTTCAGGACATCAGTCAAGGGTACTCAGTTCAGAATATTACTGGACTGGATCCTGTGAGGGCGACCATTGTGTCGTCACCGTTTGGCTCGATGGACGGTGAACAGTATCAATCCTCTCGTCGGGAGAAGCGGAACATCCTTCTTACTCTTGGTTATGAGCCTGATTATGTGTCGGGTACTGTGCAAAGTCTTCGCAAGAAGCTTTACACGTTCTTCATGCCGAAGTCTAGAGTGCTGCTCCGCTTCTTCCAGACGGGAGAACCGGTCGTTCAGATTTACGGGCGTGTGGAGTCGTTCGATTCGGAGAAATTCTCAAGAGAACCAAATGCGGTTATTTCGATCTTGTGCTTCGATCCGGATTTCTACAATCCCACGCCCGTAATCTGGAATGGTAATACTACCGCTAGTACAGTGGAGCCGACTCGTTCCTATCAGGGGACGGTCGAGACCGGAATTATCTTCCGTCTCATGGTCGATCGATCAAATCTGACGGAGTTTACGATTTATCATCGTCCTCCTGACGACTCGTTGAGATCTCTCGATTTCGCAACCGCAACACCTCTACAAGCCGGGGATGTTGTGACTATATCGACCATCCCAGGGAACAAGTTTGCGACACTCACTAGAGGTGGTGTGGATACTTCGTACCTATTTGGGATTTCACCGCAATCAGACTGGATCAGCCTCTTCCCCGGAGACAATAAACTACGTGTTTATGCGGAAGGAGCGGGGATTCCTTATCAGATCGAACACACCACTAAGTTTGGAGGACTGTAAGTGGAACTTTACACTCTCGACAGTCTGCTCCGACGAGCATCGGTAATCGATCGGTTTGAGTCCATGATCTGGACAGAGAGGTTCTCCGCGTGGGGAGATTTCGAACTGCACATTTTCTCTACACCTGAAATGCGCAGAGTTCTCCCCGCGGGGACCCTCTTGGCGATGAGTGAATCTTATCGCATCATGAAGGTCGAACTCGTGGAAAACTCGGTCGATGACGATGGACGACAGATACTGAAGGTTAGTGGTCGTTCTCTCGAATCGATTTTGGATGAGCGAGTTTCTCGAAACACATTCGCTGATCTCAATACTCTCGCTAAATGGACCGTTACTGGAACGCCTGGAGATATTTGTCGTCAAGTGTTTAACGATATTTGTCGGGCAAACGTTTTGATGGCTGACGACCAGATTCCATTTCTTGTTCCGGGTTCTCTGTTTCCTCCAGGAACTATCGAAGAACCCAGCGAGATTATCACGCTCGAAATCGGTCTCTCCACGGTGTACAAAATCATCAAGGAGATTTGCGACGCATACGATCTCGGCTTTCGACTTCTTCGTAACTTTGATACGTCCGAGCTCTATTTCGATATTTACTCGGGTAATGATCGAACTACACTTCAGGATACTTTGGCTCCTGTCGTATTTGCGCCCAATCTTGATAACCTCACTAACATTAGCGAAGTTACATCGACGGGTAATTATCGAAATGTCGCTTACGTGTATCATCCTATTTCGGTTCAGATCGTTACGGCTGATGGCGTTTCTGTTGAGGTTGAGGGGCTTGATCGCCGGATTCTCGTTGTGGATGCGAGCGACATCAAAGTCCCTGCTCGCGAGTACGAAGTTCCAGCTGATCAAACAGCAGCAATCAATAAGTATATCGCGTTCAACGACGCTCCTGAAGATCGCAAAACGTCAATGCGTAAGCTGGTTCAGAAGGAGCGTCTAATCCAAGTGGATTACGATAATATCACGGCAGCGCTCCTTCACGTCGGTCTTACGGCAGGGGAAAAAACATCCATCACAAATGCTCGTACTTTCTCGTGGGACTACAACACGGCCGAAAACATTTACATCAACGCTTTTCTTCAACAGCGTGGTCGAGATGAATTGGCTAAAAATCGCCCCGTTCAAGCATTTGATGGTGAACTTCCAATGACCAGTCCATATCCCTATGAAATTGCCTATCAACTTGGTGACAAAGTAGAGATGCGGAATAATGATGGAATCACTAATCAGATGCGTGTCACAGAGCAAATCTTCGTATCTGACAGTCAGGGCGAACGTTCATATCCGACGCTTGCTATCGATCGCTTCATCACACCTGGCTCCTGGTTTGCTTGGGACTACAACCAGACATGGTCGACTGCTGATGGAACCTGGGCCACGTCGTAAGGGATGGACTATGCCTCAAGCGGGTGAAAACATTTTTGTTCGATGGGCATTCCATGATAGTCGCTACGTAGAAGTCATTGTTCTGGGAGACAAAGTTGCATATTCTTGGACCTGCGATCCTGAACTAATTGATCACGAGCACACCATCGAGTGTCTCTGGGTTTGGCATGACTGCGATCTGAATCTTAATCCCGTGGATAATCACTGGACGAGCAGATACGTCGGATGGAAACCCACGGGAGTTCGGGCTCATGATCTTATTAGTACATCACCTCTACACATTGAAGCATCGGTATATTGGCCCGGTTGTTGTGGTCTTCACGGATGGATTCGAGATGGTAAATGGGTAGACGCAGGATGATATTCGGAAAGGAGTTGAGAACATGGCTGTAGGTGATGGCGCAACAGGGAAAGGCCTCCCTCTCGTCCCCGACACGGGCGAGGAAGGTCGCGTCCGCTGGGGCGCTCGAGAAATTAATCGCACTCGCGACTTTGTCGCACAGGTCATGGACCTCATTCCCGTCGGCAAAGCTGGATATCGCGCAGCAGCGGGTTTGTCTATCGGAACAGCCGTACCTGCTAACACGGTCGGCGACGATGGCGACTGGTTCGCTAGGTATATCTGAGGTGACGCATGGCTGACTACACACAAGGCACCGGTGCGGGTGGAGTCATGCTCATCCGAGATCAGGGATACTGGGTCGAGTTCCATATTCAAGCCGGTTCGTCACAGACATTTGTCGGAACTCCAGGATTCGGCACCAACGCTTATGTCGACGGTGTGTGGCGTGGTCTGCCGAACGTATCGAACTACTCCAATCGAGTATGGCGATATTTGGGTGCTCACGCGGCAACGTACAATCAATCAGTGTGCTTCCACATCGACAAATCCAACACTCAAGGATTTGGCGGTCCCACCGACTTCTGGCAATACATCCATCGAGCAACCGTTCCCGACGCTCCGACTCCGGTTGGGGTGGATATGATCGGTCATACCGATATGCGTTATCGTTTCAGTGGTAACGGTAATGGTGGATCTCCGATTCGGGAATGGCAGATCGGTTACGGTACCGATCCGAACGCCGCTCAGTATCTTGTAGGTTCTGGTGGTACCTCGGTCATCGGTGGACTCTCCATCGGTACAACATGGTATTTCTGGTCTCGAGGTCGAAATGACGTTGGCTGGGGTCCCTGGTCTTCTCGTTCGGAAGGTAGAACACTCTCTAGCGGTAGAGTTAAAGTCGCTGGCGTATGGCGAGAGATGATTCTCTACGTTAAGGTTTCAGGCGCTTGGCGACAAGCCATTCTTTACGAAAAGAAGAGTGGCGTTTGGACCGCACTCAAAGGAAACTAAGGAGAAATTATCAATGGAAACCCTCAATAAGGTCTTCACACCCGAGCGTCGACAGCAGATTCAGCTGTTTCTCGGTACCCTCGCTCCTCTTCTGATTCTTGGTGGATTTGCCACTCAGGCTCAGACGGAGCAGGGACTCATCATCGCGGGTGCTGTGATTCAGTTCCTTGCGGCAATTCTGTCCCTGGTCAACGTTCGTAAGGGTGATTGGGGCACTGGTTGGGCGGTTGTTCGAGCGGCGATCTACTCGTTGGCAGCTACCGTGTCTCCGTCTCTTGTGTTCTTCGGTCTTTACTCAGACGAGACGAATGCGGCTCTCCTGACTGGTTTATCACTGGCTCTGTCTTCGCTGTCTTCGCTTCTTGCCGTTTTCATCGGTAAGAGTCAGGAGCTCGAGAAGGTTGAGGCCGTCGCTAAGGCTCAGGGAGCTATCATCCCGAAGACTGATGCTGCGAAGAATCAGATCATCGCCGAGTTCGTTCCGGACCAGAGTCAGGGTCTGAACTAACTCGCAAGGATTACAAGCCCTATAGTGACATCATCTCTTGAAAGGAGACCAACATGCTCGGTATCAACCGCAAGCAGGAAGAAAGCAAGCTCGAAGAGGCAATCAAAGCCGTCTTCGCTGAAATGGAATCGCTCACCGCAGATTCCGCCGAATACGCTAAATGTGTGGACCAGCTCGACAAGCTGTACAAGATCAAGGACCCCAAGTCCAAGGATCGTACAACGCTCAAGGACTGGATCCCCGTCATCGCGTCTGTCGGTGGGATCGCGCTGATCATGATCTATGAACAGCGTGGACACTCGTTCACCTCGAAGGCAGCAACCTTCATCCGCAAGCCCTGAACCAGGCATCGGCCACTAGAAGGCAGATACCATCAAAATGGGAGGAGGTCCTAACGCACGTAACTGTGCCGCCGGACCTCCTTCCGTTTTGGTTCGCATTATCAACACGCATTTCAAAAATTTCCCGGATGGGTTTTCCTGATGAATGCTTCGCACTTTTCACAGACCCTATAGTGACACCACTCGAAAGGAACCACTATGGACGAACGACTTAAGATCGCACTCGCCCTCGCTGGCATCAGCATCGTCGCCTACTCTGTTGGATACCACCGCGCTCAGAAGCGCATGGTATCGGAGTTCGGCGGTGCAGCCGCCAAGGAGGCGCTGATCTACCTCGCAACCCAGGATCACATCCGACACCGTTATGGTCGATAAGGGAGGGCTCTTCGGAGCCTTTCTTTTTCGCTCGCAAGAATTGCAGGCCCTATAATGACATCCATCAAACACCTCTGAAAGGTAGATTAAAATGAAGACAAAGCAGTCACTCCTCACCGACGAAGAACTCGACACCGCCTACGGGCTGATGACCGAATTCTTCGGAACGATGAAGGCCGACGCCGTCTACTTCGAAGTCACCCACCCGTCGTACTGATGCAAGCGGGATCGGGCTCTTAACGGAGCCCTTTCCTTTTTTCGCTAGCTCGCAACTTTCACAGGGCCTATAATGACACCCTCTGAAAGGAAACATCATGAACGAAGACACCAAGCTCAAGCTCATCGTGGCCGCTGGAGGAGTTGCCCTCGCAGCTGGCGCTGCAGTCCTCACCAACCAGGTGAACAAGCGCCGACTGAAGAAGCCGCTCCCCGGAACGATCAAGATCGAGAAGATCTACGTCATCACCAACGTGAAGAAGCCCAAGAAGAAGTAACCAAGAAGAGTGCTCGCCTAATCGCGAGCTTTCTTCTTTTCCTTTCTCGCAGGATTTACAGCCCCTATAATGACATCCACTTGAAAGGAAATTCTCATGCTCAAGCCCGAAATCACCATCACCCTCTTCCCCCGTAAGAAGAAGGCGACGACTACGGAGCCGACGCAAGAGCCCACCCCCGACTACATTGCCGAAGCGAAAGCTGCAGCGACCGAGCTCGGGAAGAAGTTCTTCATCGGCGCCGGCGCCGTGGCCCTCGCTACGGTTGGAGCAGCAACTGCTGGTGCCATCGCGGTAGTATCCGTGAACCACGCCCTCAACAAGTAATAGAGAAGGACGCTCGCCTAACCGCGAGCCTTCTTCTTTTTCTCGAAAGACGTACATTGCCAAACGCTATAATTTACAGCGATCAGGTGGAGTTTGAAAACCCACAGAAACATCGCTGGCAGGACAGTGCACTTTGTGCTCAAACAGACCCCGAGATCTTCTTCCCCAATAAAGGCGGTAGTTACATACCTCCTCGAGAAGTTTGCGGTGCTTGCCTCGTTCGTTCAAATTGCCTCGAGAAAGCGATGACTGAAGAAGTTACTGCTCACTCCAGTGACCGATACGGAATGTTCGGTGGATTGACCCCACGAGAGCGATACGCGCTCTATCTCGAAAGAAATGGCTTGGAAGAACCTGAGGAAGAAACAGACCCTCAAATCGCCGCGTAGCCTCGCAAGAATTGCAAGCCCTATAATGAAAGGGTAAACCGAAAGGATTACATCGCGTTCTGCGCGAACGCGCCTTTCACTTTCTTATTTTTGACTTGAGAGGAGGGTCGATGACTAGAGACAAACACGGTAGACTTACCCGTACTACCTTTCACTATGGCGATGCACAAGTAACGCTCGTGTACGAAGACGATGCGACTGCGCGACTTATCGGCCTATATTCTGAGAGCCGAGGTAAGGGAGAAGCCAAAGAAGTAATGCTAGAAGCCACGCGTCACGCGGATAAGCTCGGTGTTACCATCTGGCTCGAAGTTCAGCGCTTTGGCGACTGGCGAAACTCGTTGGATAACAACCAACTCGTATCTTTCTATGAGCGATTCGGATTCGATCTCATAGCTGACGAACGTCGTCCCCGGTGGATGACACGATACCCTCTCTTGAAAGGAGAATGATATGAGCATTCGGGATATTCTGCTCACCATCCTCACCGCGTTCGGACTCGCCTCGCTCATCGTGATCGTGGCTGCAGCTGACTCGCTTTCCCTGTGGCTCATTGTTGCCCTCGCTATCGTCGTTTGGATCGCGTACATCATCGTCGTGATCCGAGACCATCAGCGAGACATCAGGTATCCGATCATTCGTTATCGCCCCGCCGAATTCACCGGACCCCCGACTCGAGTTCGTAAGACTCCCCAGACCACTGTGTATGACCAGAAAGAAGAGAAGTAATGACAGTACAGGATCAGATGAGCAAGCTCGCAGTAGGCGCTAAGCGTTATGCTCCGGAGATCCTCACGACGCTCAGTGTGGCGGGCCTCGTCGCGACCGCATATTTCGGATCGAAGGCTGGGTACAAGGCCGGCGTTCACGTTGTCTCGGAATTTTCCGCGCGTCTCGATAACGCGAGTGACGACGAAGAGGTTCTGCCTCTGGCGCCGAAGGAGATCATCAAGGACACGTGGAAGTTCTATATTCCCGTGGCGATCGTCGGAGTCGCAACCGCCGTTGCTATCGTCGGCAGTAACCGTGTCAGCAACAACCGTCAGCTTGCGCTCATCTCCGCAGCAGCTATTTCTGAGCGTGCTCTCTCCGAGTATCAGCAGAAAATCGTTGAAACGACCTCTCGCCCCAAGGAGCAGAAGGTTCGCGACGAACTCATTCAGGATCAGGTCAATGAGAAGTCGGCCGAGTTCGATCGACTCGGTCTTCCCAACGATGGTGATGTTTGGGTGATCGAATCTCACACCAAGCAGGTGTTCGTCAGCAATGCTGAGAAGATTCATCGCGCGGAAAACGACACCAACCGTGAGGCCATTTACGATGGATACGTGTCGCTGAATACGTTCCTCGAGTACCTGGGTCTGCCCACTTCGCCGGCCGGAGAGGTTGTTGGTTGGACCCGCGAGCGTCCTCTCGAAGTTCGCATCGGTGGCGCAGCTCGAGACGAGAAGCCCGTGCTCACGATCGATTACATCACACCCCCATCTGTGAACTATCTCAGTCCGTTCTGAAGAGACTCGGACGATTACGACTGGGACCCCTGCATGTAACCCGAATACATGTGGGGGTCCCCTCATCTGTCCTGAAAGGACACGAAATGGAACGAGTCATGAACATCAACCGCGAAGCACTCGAGCGCCGTCTCGCGGTTACAGAATACATCTTCGACGAGAACAACCCGAACTTCTACCCGAAGGACGAGTACAACGTTTTCTTCATCAACTCCGCGCAGAACTACTTCAATGATCTGCTCAACGCTCAGGGTTTCGTTTTCCTGAACGATCTTCTCAAGTATCTCGGTATCAAACCCCGTATGGTCGGACAGATCGCCGGCTGGACGAAGGATCGCACCGGATACATCCATATCGAAATCTCTCGAAACGAGAATTCGAAAGAGCTTTCCCTCAAGATTGAGCATGACGGCGTCATCATCTTCGACGTACTGGGAGACTGATATGGATTACAGCGGTCATTTTCCCAAGTCGTCTGCTCCTCTAATCCAACTTCTTCCGAAACCAAATCTGGAATCGGAGGAAACGAAGTCCGCGAAACAGCGTCTTCTCGATCAAATGATGGAGGAGAACGATAACGTTCGTGCCGATATTCTCCGGAAGCTCATCGAGGATCCCGGAGTCGTCGCCACCTTCAACGAAGACTTCATCGTCGAATTCGCGCCAATGGAAGTTCGTTCTCTTCCGCCTACTCCAGAAGATCGGAATCTTAATGAGTATCGACTCGAACTTGTCCAACGGTGGCGAATCCGTCGTCGCACCGAAGAAGACGGATAATCTTCATTGGGGTGAAACCCCGGAGGAGAAGCACGCTCGAGTGGACGCGATCCTTGAGAGGAATACGCGCAAACCCGTCGTATGTGTTTCTTGCAATGAGCTCGTATCCGAATCTGACCTAAACAAGGTCATTTCAACCCCGTATGGCCCTTACCATGGTGCACCGTTTACTTGCGTGGAAGGACGCGAGGACCGCGATATTCCGTGGTATCAGAAGTAGCATCCACTAATAGGAGAAAAATCGATGTTCATATTCGCAATCATCTTCTTTATCCTGGCGATCATCGGTCTCGCACTGATGTACACCATGGGTACGAAGAGCCGCACCGAAACGCGACGAGACCGATTCGGCGATTCGACAGAAATCAAGATCAGGGGAAGTCGGAGATGGTTCCTTCTGGCCTCCGGTGCTTTCGCTGCTTTGGGAGTCATCTTCACGATCTTTGCATCAACTTTCTCGGTCGATACGGGATCGTCCGTCGTGCTCAAGGACTGGTCTGGTGTCGTACAGGAAGAAGCCGTCACTAAGGCCGGTATCCACACCAAGGCTCCTTGGCAGAACGACATCGCTTGGGACATCAAGAATCAGGACGTGACGTTTACCGGAGACGGAAAGACCACGCACAATGGTCAGCAGGTCGCCGGTGCTGAGATCACGATTCGCGACAAGGACGGCATCTCTGCAGACGTGGATATTCAGGTCTTGTTCTCCATCAAGGCCGATAAGGTTGTGGATCTTACGAAGGGCTTCAGCGATCAGAACGACTTCGAAATCAAGGTCGTCGAGAACGATGTCAAGTCAATTCCGCGCGACACAGCTTCCACGTTCACCACGGTTCAGATGTTCGAAGAGCGTGTGCGCTTCGGGCAGGAAGTGGAAGAGACCATTCGGGAATCCTGGGCCGAGCGAGGTGTTCTCGTTGAGAATGTGAACATTCATGGCGTCCGTTATCCTGACGACGTCGAACAGCGCTTCAAGGACGCTCAGAACGCCCAGACCGACCTTCTGAAGGCTGAGACAGACGCGAAGACCGCAAAGACGAAGGCCGACGGTGAAGCACAGGCGGAGATCGCTCGTGCCAATGGTGAGGCAGAGGCGAACCGTCTCCTGTCCGCATCGTTGACTCCTCAGGTCCTTCAGCAGCGTTGGATCGATGCTTTGAGCAAGTCTCAGACCATCATCGTACCGAACGACTTCACGTCTCTCGGTCAGATCCCGACGCCAGTACCGTAATACCCCCACCCACCGCAGTAACCAAACAAGGAGAAGAAACTGATGGCAACGTCCACCGGAACCAGCAACACCACCAGCAACAACCCGCTCAAGAGCCTCGGACTTCCGGAGCTCAAGGACGCCGGTATCAAGTCGATCGGCGTCGGCATCGCAGCAACCGTGACGGTCTTCGCCGTTCAGGCTGCTGTTGTCGCCGGCAAGGCGCTTCTGACGGGCGGTAAGGAGCTCGCGGACTCGCTGAAGTCGTAGCACTCAACACCCTCCGCAAAATAATGGACCGTCGTATCGGCGAACTCGAGTAAGCCTCGAATCGGCCTGAGCGGAGTTTCTGAAGGTTCAAATAGACAAACCCTTCGGGGCGCATACGGGGCGGCGACGTCTCATGTTGGCAAGGACGGGTAACCATTCCTGAATCCTACGACACACAACCTCTGAGATCCGGAGTTCAAGTCTCCGGGTATGCACACAAAACATTCAAAATGGGAGTAGAAAGCTGATGAGTAAGAGCACACACAACATCTTTCGATTCATCGACACGGAGAACACTCACGTGATCGAAGCAGCCAGCCTCAGCGAAGCTCGTCGGAAGTACAAGCAGGAGCACGGCGAGTTCCCTCACCCCGACATGGAAGTAGAATCGGAGCCTGTACGATGATGTGGCCAAAAGTAGTTCCGCTGATCATTCTTCTGATTGCTGCGCTCATAGTTCTGGTTCTCGTGCTGCATCAGCGGCGCAAGACTCAGGATCTCGATCGTCAGGAGCGAATTAAAGCTCGAGACAACTGGGACGGTATCTGCGAGTTCGACAATCCCGACACAGGCGCCAAGTGTGACCGTAGGGAATTCCATCTCGAGAACCATTATCATGACGTCAACGGTAAACTCGTTCACTGGCCGTGAATACTGAATTAGCGCTTCTCGTTCTTAAGAAAGTGAATGCTCCGAACGCGATTAAAGTTGGACTTGTTCTGTCTCTTATCCTGTTTAAAACATTCGACATCGACGGACGAATAAAGCGTGCAATGCGGTCGGAAACAGTCACGTAAGCCTCGCAAGAATTGCAAGGCCTATAATGACACCGTATAACCTCTTGAAAGGAACCATCGTGAACAAGCTCTGGACCGCACTCCGGACGAACGAAAACGGCGCTCGCACCAAGGCCCTCATCGCCACTGGTATCACCGTCGCAGCAGTCGCTGCCGGCGTGTACCTGACGAAGAAGAACGCCCCACTGCCCGCCGTGATCATCGTCGAGGAAGCAGCCACAGCCGTCACCGACGCCACTCAGTCGTAACGGCCCACTGAAAGTATCCGCACTCACCTGCAGATACTTTCAGTTTCTCGTTTTTGCAAGGCCCACATTGCAGTACCTCTGTCTTGAAAGGACATGAAATGAATTTTGGCGTCGTCGATCTCCACAGCAACGGCATCCATCTCGAGCTTGCCGGCCGCAAAGTTGCTCAGGTCAAGATCCCTTCGGATTACGTCCCCCACACTTTCGCACCCATCCTCGGCACACATCTGCTTGTCAGCGGTGATCAACTCGCGAACGGTATGGTTGTCGTCCTCGAAGATGTGACGCAGCGCGCGAACCCCAACGATATCTCCCCGGAGAACGAAAGACGAAAGGAAGGTTTTGTCCCTTCCGAGTATGATCGTCGACGAGTCGAAGAGACTGCTCGCTGGGCTCTCGTCACCGATGTGAAGACGAAGCACAACCGTCCGGACAGCCGCATCGTCAAGTTCACTGCAATCTACTCCGACGGCACGATGCGCGACCGCACCTACAACGTCGACTACAAGTGGGCCGTCCTCACCGAAGTGGAGATGATGCCAGTTTGCACGTGCGGTGTCGTACACACTGAGGAGAACCCCGAAGTCCCTGCTGATCTCTTCGATCGGGGAGTATCATTCCTGGAGACATTCGTCAACGACTTCTTGGGGAGTGTTCTTCAGGATATCGAGGACGACCTGAAGGACGAGACCTCCGAAGGGTCCGCGACAAGTTGATTCCTCCCACTCAGTCGTAATACAACTTCATAAAATTCCGCGGCGGGGTCTGTTACAGAAATGTTTCAGACCCCGCCGCTTCGTGTGACATCTCTGAAAGGATATCCCTCTGATGGCTACCATCAAGAAGCAGTACATCGCAGCACTCCTGGCCGGCATCGCGCTGACCGCATCTCTCACCGCCTGTGGCGGCACCTCCGCAACTTCCGTCGACCCCGATGCCAAGCCGGCCACTTCTGAGCAGGCTCCGGCAGCTGTCGAAGAAGCTCCCGCGGAGAACGAACTCATCAAGCCGTTCGGTGAGGTGGTCTCCTACGAGGATGGTGTGAGCATCTCCGTCGCACTCGTTGGGGAGTTCACTCCATCCAGTGAATTCGTTCAGGTCGGCGAGGGTGAGATCCCTCTCGTCTTCAAGATCGTTCTGACGAACAACACCGCTGAACCTCTCGAGCCGGGCGTCATTCCGCAGGCAAACTCGGGTGGGAAGCCGGCGACCTACATCGCCGATGTGGGGAATCCCGAGTACGGCGATCTGGGTATGTTCCCGACTGCCGCGATCCTTCCGGGCCAGACGCTCGAATGGTTCGCGGCCTTTGGTGTGGCAGACCCCGCCGACGTCACGATGCAGATCTCTCCCATGCCGTTTGACTACGACGACGCGATCTTCACGAACGCGCTCTGATCACTCACAACTGAACACTATATTCACCAAACAAGGAGAAAACTGATGATGAAGACTCTGAGGGTTGCTGTTACGGCATTCCTTGTCATGGGCGGGCTGGTCTTCGGATCGTCCGCAGCCAACGCCACCGTCGATGAATGCATTCCGATCGAGGCAGTCGATGCCTGGACGGAGATCATTCCCGCGGTCACTGAGCAGGTGAATCACCCGGCCGAGTACACCACTGTCGTTGTCAAGGAGGCAGTTGCATTCCAGCCGGCGGTCTACGCCACGGAGTACGAGTTCGTTCACAAGAACCCGAACCACCCGAATTCTCCTCGCTGGGAGAAGGAAGGCTGGAACGCCGACGGCAACGACAACAGCAAGGGCTGGTCTTCGACCGGAAACACTCGTAAGGGTGAGCTGATCAAGGCTGAAGTTCCTGCGCAGGATGCTGTCACCGAACAGAAGCTCGTCAAGGAGGCTTGGACGGAGACGAAGATCGTCACTCCCGAGCGTACGATCAACCACCCGGCAATTGAGGGCGTCACTTGTGACGACGAAGAGCCTCCCGTG
>Ga0196958_10000073_pt1 | contig 40358 bp, 52 predicted proteins | sample S1v_10metaG_FD_148654 | JGI IMG/M metagenome (GOLD analysis project Ga0196958, IMG submission 148654) | Soil microbial communities from Anza Borrego desert, Southern California, United States - S1+v_10 | ecosystem: Environmental > Terrestrial > Soil > Desert | place: USA: California | collected... | reverse complement strand
ATTTCCATACGAAGAGCGCATCGCCCACTACAAAGCTAAGCTGGCGGAGCTCGGTCTTTGACCAGCAGGGCGGGGAGCTTGATGAAGTTCACCGCAAACGCCCACGCCTGCCGCTTTGTCATCCGATCCGGGTTCGTCCCGACGACATCGTGCGTCGCGTAGTGAAACCAGGTGAGGGCGAAGCCGGTCGCGTCCTTCACCGCGAAGGCGTGCCCGGTATCTTCGATCCACCAGGGTGGCGGAAAACGGGAAGGCATCCGCTACCCCTACGGCGTTCTCCAAACGTTCTCAAGCGGAGCCAAAAAAGAGGGCCGCCGAAGCGACCCCCAGGTGAGCGGTAGCTAGTCCGGGACCAGCCTCCGCCGTCGCATCATCGCGCCCACGCTCCCAAAGCCCAGGATCATGAGCGCCCAGGTCGCAGGTTCGGGAATGGCTTGCGTAGGGCTGGTCCAGGTGTCGGCGTCCACGCGGTGGAAGGTCGTCACCACCCGGTCCCCGGTATCGAGTGTGTACGCGATCCAGAAGTCAGCCGGCCCCGTGCCGTTCTGTCCGTCGTCGAGGCCGGAGTTGAAGAGCTGGTTCAGATCCTCCGCTCCCCGATCCGCGAGGAACTCTCCGCCCACCGTTTCCTGTCGGCACGCGTCGGTCGGAGTGAAGCCGGATGGGAAGCAGTCTTCTTGCGCGGGGAACGTGCCCTTAGCGGCCAGCACGCTCGTCCAGATAGCGCCAGGAAACTGCGCCCCGAGCTCCTCGAAGTGCGCCACGGTCCCGCCTGTGACGGAGACGTAGCCGATGAAGTCAGCGGCCGAAGCCGCCGACGAAATGGAGAGCGCGGCGGCGATACCCGCGATTGCCCGACTAAGCATGAAAAGCCCCTTTGAGATGATCTTAGGGCTACCGTACCCGAACATCGGGTTCCCCAAAAGCGGGTTCGCTTCCCACGCGCATATTCAGCTTGGCTTTCAAGCGGAAGCCTCGCTATGCCGGCCTCAGTGCACTCCGACGCGTACAGTTCAGCCGTTGAGCATTTGATCCAGTTGCGGAAAGAGCGCGGGCTCTTGCAATCTGACGTAGCCAAGCGTCTCGGTAAGCATCAGCAGTTTGTGTCGAAGGTCGAGAACCGCGTACGTCGGCTCGATATAGTAGAGTTCTGCGTCTATGCGCGCGCCTTAGGTGCTGATCCCGTTGAGCTTCTGCGAACTATCGTCAGGGACGTTCCTGGTGATACTCGGATTTAGTGTATGTTACACTGTTTCTATGTACGCAGGATATGCCAATCACCTGAAGCGTAGCCGGGCGGAACAGATAGCGCTGACTGACGACGGTACAATCACCGACACATCACTTTCGAAGTTGCAAGAAGCACAGGGATGGATCTGTGCACTTTGCCAAGAGCCGTTACCGGAACTTCCGTCGCCAGACCACATCACACCGCTTACAAAGGGTGGTGCACACACCATCTCGAACATCCAGATTGTCTGCTGGCCGTGCAACGACCGAAGGCGTGCGACGCTGCCGGCGCACGTGTCTTCAAACCGCTCGATACTCTTCTCGCGCTATGAGCCACATCCATTTGAGCTTGCGATCCCAGCAGCGTTCCAGGCCCAGCAGAAGTCACCGGCCGACCACTACGATCTCGTACGGTCCCTGGTAGCTGGTCTCCGCGCGAAACGCGGCCTCCATCAGGCTGACGTGGCGAAGCGCCTCGGCAAGGGCCAGCAGTTCGTGTCGCGGGTGGAGAACAAGCTCCGCCGGCTCGATGTGGTGGAGTTCGTGGCGTACGTCCGTGCCCTTGGCGCTGATCCGCGCGAGGCGTTCCGGGAGATCTACGAGCAGCTCCCCGAGGACATTGCGATCTAAGGCAGCTTGTGCCAGAACCGCGCGCCTCCGAGCCCGCCTGGGTTTGGGAGACAAAAACGAGACAAATGGAACGACGGAGTTTGGCTAAGTCACTGACTTGGCGGGTATAGCACAATGGTAGTGCAGCAGCCTTCCAAGCAAAAAAGTGATACCTCCTCATAGCGCACATACGCGCTCATACTGACCGGCATCCATCTGTTTCCATTGACCGTTTCGCCAGAGCGACCTGCTCATGGCGTTACACTGTGTCCAGTCCCTGTTCCTTGGGATTGCGAGACAAAAAGGAGACAAACGATGCCGGTCGTGCATCTCACTGACGTGGCGGTGCGCGCCCTCAAAGGCGGTACCCCTCCCATCCGTTACATGTGCAAGACCACGCGGGGCTTTGGCATCCGCGTTGGGAAGCACACGAAGACGTGGGTCTGTATGCGAGGCCGCTCGCGTGAGCTCGTGACGATCGGCCAATACCCCGACCTTCCTCTCAGCGCCGCGCGCCTTGAGGCCAAGAAGCTCTTAGCCGAAGAACCTAAGTGGCAGCACAAGTCACAACACAAGTGCTTCCGCGAGGCCCGAGACGAGTTCCTCGACGCCCACTACGCCGACAAGAGCGAGGGGACGAAGTACCAGGTCTCCCGCGCCCTCAAGCTGCACTTCAAGCACCTTGAGCCGATGCAGCTCGCGGACATCGAGGACGCCGACATCAAGCGCTGCCTCGACAAGCTGAAGGACCGACCGAGCGAACAGCTCCACGCCTTCCGCTATTTGCGGACCTTCTTCAACTGGTGCGTCCGCGCTCCCCGCCGCTACCTCCGCTACAGTCCCCTCACGGGCTACGAGGCACCCGGCAAGGACAGGAAGAAGACCCGCATCCTCACTGACGAGGAGGTCGTCGCCGTCTGGCACGCCTGTACAGGCCCTTCAGAGGCCGCTGTGCGGGCGATGCTGCTCTTCGGTACCCGCAGGCAGGAAACGTGCGTCCTGGAGCAATCCTGGGCCTTCCAGGGGGTGCTCACGATCCCTGGCGACCACACGAAGAACGGGAGAACCCACTCAATCCCCTTTGGGCCGCTGGCGGAGCACATCCTACCGAAGCACAACCACCAGCACTTCTTCCCCGGCAGGTGGGGGGAGGGGCACATCACCCCGCGTGGGTTGTCCCAGGTGGTCGCCACCGTACAGAAACGATCCGGCACCAGCGGTTGGACGCCTCACGATCTACGGCGCACCTTCCGCAGCCTTGCAGCGAGGGTAGGGGTTCCCCGAGACATCGCGGAGCACCTTCTCAACCACGCACCCAAAGACCTCGACGCGATCTACGATCAGTGGAGCTACCTCCCACAAAAGCGAGAAGCGCTTCGCAAGATCGAAGAAGCCCTGGTATGGTTGCTCGTCCGGTAATCGCCGGATGCATCGCGATGCTCCTCATTGGAGTACCGTGATGGAACGGCTAATCACTGCGAAAGAGCTGAAGAGCTACGTACCTTATTGCAGAGCACACATAGCGCGCCTGGAGGCCGCTGGACAATTCCCTAAGCGGGTACGTCTGGGCACCGGAAGGGTAGCGTGGCGAGCCTCTGACATTGAGGAATGGCAGCAATCCAAGTTCTCGACAGATGCCAACCCCGGCTCCTAGCGGAGCCACTAAGCCCCCGGTTCATCGCCGGGGGCTTTCTTTTACATGGGATACTGCTAGAGGAGCACCACAGCAGGAGACGTACCATGCCTACTCTCGAAGAGATCGACGCCCAGATCCGCGAGCTCGAAGAGCAGAAGAACCAACTGCGCGAGCAGGCTAAGCAGGAGGCTCTCAACCGCGCTAACGCCGCGATCGAGGAGCTACGCGTTCTCGGTTTCACCTATCGGCTCGTGGAGGGCAATCGGCAGTCCGGAAGCGCCATGACGCTTTCCGGCGGCAGCACCCTTTCCGGAGGTAGCACGCTTGGCGGCGGTACCCGGCGCACTGGTATCCGTGACCAGGTGCTCTCGATTGTGAAGGAGAGCGGCGACGGCATCAGCCGCGCAGACGTACTCGCCAAGCTCGATGCTAAGGGCAACAAGTCGGCGGAACAGAGCGTCTCTAACGCGCTCGCAGCCCTCAAGAAGGCCAACACCATCGCTCAGAAGGATGGCCTTTACATCGCGGCCTGACACCTACCGTACGAGTACGACAAAGCCCCGCAGACCATCGCGGGGCTTTTTCATGTTCAAGGTCAGGCGGTGGAGTGCCCCGAGGTCGCTAACCTCTACCGCTTTAGCAGACGTTGCTGCGCGCGCAGCCTCGCACTGCATTACACTCCCCCGTCTATCCTCGAACCGTTCCAGCGCAGGTGGGGAACGACGAGGGGAAAGCATCCTCGTCCGGCGACCCAAGCTGGGTCCCATGCCGCGCGCTAGTACGGCTCCGGTATCTCATTCCCCCATCTGCACTCGAACTGTCGGTGAAGGGCTAGTGGGGCACGGGGAGGGCGTCTAACCCTCGCGTATACGCTCCTCATCTCTTGCAGAAACTCGGTCCAGTGCCCGTCCGTCTTATCTGCTTCGGCTGATAGGGCTAAGAGAGACAACCGCTAACCCGCGCCACAACAACCCTCCACTTCCTAGCGGCAGTGTACCACGCATACGAGCCGACCATACGCCTTACCATACTGTATGCCGGGGATAACCCCGACAACACACTGATTCCGCACCGTTTCGCATGGCCTCACGGCCACGACCCATGTGCTTTATTCTTACGAAAAACCCCATGGGTCGTGGCCCTTACGGGACCACAGACGAAACGGTGCGGTCACTGTACCGTTTGCCCCCTTCTACTCCTTCCCTATCCCCCATTGCGGGGACCCCCTTCCCCTTGCTCTCTCCCCCCACGGGGAAGGGAAGTGGGACCTCTACCGTTTACAATGGTGTGGGAGTTCTTCGTTTCGTGGTCGGCGGGAGCACCCCTTCCCGAAGCGAGGCTCTACTCCACCGACCCACACAATGAACGTACTCATTCTCGGCAGCGACAAAGCGCCGATCTCACGATACTTTTCCGAGCGGTTTCTGCTGATCGACGACGGCGAGTTTTCCGATCGGCTCACCTTTCCCGACCACTATCAGGTGGTTCGGTTCGACGTTTCAAAACACTCGTTCAATCCGCTGGCTGACCTCGACTACCGAAAGGCACGGGAGTTTGTCTCCGTTCTCGATGCTGTGTTCCCGGAAGGGGAGAATACACTCACCAAACAGCGCTCACGCTTTCAGATACTACGATCCCTCCTCAACGAGCCAACTGACCTGGAGACGCTCATTCGTGATAGCAGGGAAACCGAGCACGCCTACCAGACGATACAGACACTACTCCTGTCACCCGTACTGAAGGACGTGCTCACACGACCCACCAACATCTCTTTCAAAGGCATCATACTCGCCAAACTCGACCGATCGGTACTAGGCGACTTTGACAGCTTCGTGCTCGCGAACTTCCTGATCTCTCAATACGAGGGGCCGGTCGTGATCCCGGACTTCGGCTTCTACGCCCACCAGGGTCATGCGCGTCTGATGCGACAGAACCGGCTCATCGCCGGGGTCAGCGCGTTCGAGGAGCTGCCTGACTGGAAGCACCGCCTCCTGTCCTTCCCTACGAAAGTGGGCAGCCGCTGCAACTCTGACGATGCAGACCTCCTGGCCCTCTACACCTCGAAGTTTGCACGCGGCACCGAGGGCTTCCTCGCAGACCGAGACGCGTACATGCGCAGCGCTTGACAGTTCCAGAGAGCGGCGTTCCCCTGCCGAGGGGGAAAAACCGATGCAGCTCAAAATAAAGCGCTCTGAGGTCGGGAAAAAATTCAGGCTTGAGGTCCGCGCAGACTACTCCGACGAGGAGAAGCAGAACCTCCGCAAGGTGGGGTATTTCCCCATCTGCCAGGTCGCGACCTCCATCTGGCTGAAGGACGTCACCAAGGGCTCCAACCTCTTCGGGTCCGTCGTCACGGGAGTGTTTCCAGAGCTGAAGGGCTTCGTGATCAACATCACCGCCGAGAGCCTTGAGCGCGGCCACGTCATCGAGAGCGGCCGGTTCGAGGAGCTGATCGAGGTCGAGAACGAGATCAGAGCGAACGCGAAGCTGCTCCACTCCCGCATCAAGGAAGCGAACTATTTCCAGGGTCAGGAGCAGGTGATCGACATGGAGACGGGGGAGGTGGTCGCCCGCGCCGAGCCCATGCCCACCCGTCCATTGCCACCTGTCCAGGTTGCTCCCCAACCTAGCTTAGCTGCGCCGGAGGAAGCCTCCCTCTTCGTGCAGAGGGTTGCGCCAGAAGCTGCGGCGCAAAAGAAGGCGGACGATGGCTTCAACGGGATCGGCATACTGCTACTCTTGGCTTTCTTGCTGTTCACGTCTGTCTTGTTCATGCTCTCCAGCTTCCAAGTGCGCTGATGGCTCAGACGGGGCGCGAACGCGACCTACGCGATACGCTCCAATTGTACGAGTGGGTGTGGGCGCACGACGCGAGCCTTGCGGAGGTAGGAAAGAACATTGGCATCCGCATAGCCAAGGACTTCATCTACAAGCTACCCACCGAGCTCTTCCGTCCGTTCGCGAACGTGATCTCCAGCCTCATGATTGAGGAAGCGTACCTGTGGGAAACGCCGCCGCCAGACTTCGACCGGATGAACCTCCGGGAGCTGACGGAGTACCGGGCGCTTCTCTTTCAAAAGCAGCACTACCTCAAGAACCGCGAAGCCTTCGAGGAACTACTCTTTGAGGGTCTATCCCTAGCCCTCTACTCCATCGGCAAGGATCTACCCCAGGCAGAGAGCCCGTCGCCCTTCACCATCCCGCTTGTCTACACCCTGGATGAGCCGGGCCTACTAATCGACCGCATCTTCGCGACGCTCTGCGCTCCGAAGTTCGAAGATCGCGGCATCTTCAAGGGCCTCACAGATCAAATGTGGGCCAACATCCAAGCTGCCTCCGGTCGCACATCCTCTGACAGCAAGAAGCCACTCAAACTAGCAAGCAAGAGCGGTCTACCACCAGACGAGCTCGTGGCGACGTACCTAACGGGCACACCGTTCGCTGACGTGTTTAGAACGCCGGTACCACTCAAGTTCACGACCCTTGATCGCATGAACCACATGCACGTAATCGGGAACACCGGATCAGGGAAGAGTACCCTCCTAGCCAACCTCATCATCAACGACATCAAGGACCCGGCTAAGCCCTCCGTCGTGGTGATCGAGCCGACCGGCGACTTGGTACGAACGCTTCAACGAGCGGATCTCGGCATTGAAGATCGCCTCATCATCATCGACCCGCAGGACCCTATCGCGCCGGCCTTGAACCCGTTTGCTCTGAAGTCTGAAGCAAACGAAACGGCCAGAGAGAGGGCGCGCGCCTACATCGTTCAGACGTTCAACTTTTTGATCTCCGCGCTTGCTGGGGGCACCGCCGACCTCACGTCCAAGCAAGGCATCCTCTTTGAGCACATTGCTGAGGCACTGCTCGCCTTCCCCCGGGCGCGGGATCAGAACGCCACGGTGCTAGATCTTTTCCGCTTCCTGCAGGACCCGCTGAAATACAAGGACGTGGTGGATACCCTCCCGGATTTCACCCGCGAGTTCTTCGAGGAGGACCTGTTCCAGAAGGGCTCGGAGTTCACGAAGACCCGAAAGGAGATAGCTTACCGCTTACGAGGGGTGCTGCTTAACCCCGCCGTCCGACGCCTCCTCAGTGCTCCTGAGACGAAGCTCGATCTCAAGCACGCGCTGGACAACGGCTACGTCATTCTCGTGGACACGGCGCGCGACCACCTGGCTACCGGCTCTCCAGTGTTCGGAAAGCTCTTCATCAGCCTCATCCTGCAAACCATTCTGCAACGCGCTGACCCCGGCGCTTCGCGGCACCCGGCGTACATCTACATCGACGAGTGCTCCGACTACTTCGACACGTCGGTCAACGAGTTCCTGAACCAGGCGCGCAAGTACAACTGCGGTGTGATCCTCGCTCACCGGCAGCTCGAAGAGACCACCTCTCAGGCACTCAAAGCGTCGCTCCTCACGAACCCCGGCATCCGCTTCGCTTCGAGGATCTCGGTCGCGGACGCTCGCCAAGTCGCCCCGAACATGCGGACAACGCCGGAGTTCATCATGGGCCAGCCTCGCTACACTTGGGCAGCCTACATCCAGGACGTCACCCCACACGCTGTAGCGATCCCCACACGCCCATCTCCGCTCGAACATGCGCCACGGCTCACCTATACGAGATACGAGGAACTGCTCGCGAAGAACCGCGCAAAGGTGGGCATCCCGGCCAGCTATCCCGAGCCACCACGGGCCGCATTCGTGCAGGCTGCTGAGGTATCAACACCCGAAGAGGACGGTGATTGGGTGAAGTGGGGTAAAATAGACGAGTAATCATATAGCGCCACCGCGTAGCACTGTGCACATCCTGCCCATGGCGAACGGTTACACCTAAAATCCCGGCGCTAACCTCTCGATCTATGAGACCGAAATACCGCACTAAGCCCGTGAAGGTTGACGCTAGCGAGCACGGCCGGCGCTTCCGGAACGAGCCTCAGTCCACCAACAAGCGCTATGTCCTCACGGACAGGAAGATCCGGGTGCTCCAGGCACTCCGGCACGGCCCAGCACCATCGGGCCTCCTTGTGCGTCCCTTCTTCGGCGGACAGCCAGGATACAAGCAGACTGTCCTGCGCCAGCTTACCGACCTCTTCCACGAGAAGTACGACGGCGAGACGCTTGTGTGGCGTCCTGACGAGCTGAACCCAGAAGGGGAGCTCGGTCGCCAGGCCGTCTACGACCTCACCGACAAGGGCATCGAGGTGGCTGAGATCGCCATCTCCGTTCCCCGGCGCGACCACGATCGGCACCGCTGCATGGGGGCGTGCATCGACCTTTCATTCGAGCAGCTCGCGCCCGACCACGGCCTCGTCTTCCACGACCAGGAGTACCTGTTCGCGCATCCCAACTGCCCCGAGGCGACAAAGGAGGCTGACAACCCGCTCCTCGTGAAGGTGAGCGACGGCCACTACGAGCCTGACCGCCTCTTGAGCTTCGAGCGCAAGAGCGACGGCACGTTCCGCTTCTGGGTGCGTGAAGACACCCGCACCGTGGGCTTCTCGCGGGCCAAGGGAAACAACAACAAGCAGAAGCTCGATCACCAGCTAGAGCTGCTTGAGCGTCGCCTCTACCGCCAGCAGTGGGGTATTCCGAGCCTCTCGGTAATGTGGGCCTGCACCAAACAGTCGGACGCGGACATCATGCTTCGCTACCTCAAGGGGAAGAAGCACGCCGAGAGGTTCTTTTTCAAAGTTCTCCCGCAGTTCAGTACGAAAAAGTGGAAGCTCCCGAAGGAGCCCATGGAGGAGCTCTTCACCGACTGGCAGACGGTGAACGGCCCGAAGAGCATCATCGCCTAAACGCAAGAACCGCCCCTACGAGGCGGTTCCGGCGATGTTACGTGCCACGAGCGGTCGATTTCTCACGGCCTCTCTATCATAGCAGACCCCCAGCTTTCGCCGGGGGTCGTGTGAATTACTCGTCGTCCTTCGGTGGAAACAGCACGAGCTCGCCGTCCAGCGGGAGCGCTTCGAGCTTGATGGAGATGCCGTCGCTCGCGACATTCCACGCTGCACCTATACGAGAATAGTAGGTCTTGTCCGGTCCTTTGCGGGACACGAAGACATGATAGTCAGGTCGTTTACCGGCCATGATGGACCTCCTTGGTTCCTCCCTAATCAAACCATGGATACGCACCCCTAGCCGAAGAGGTGGGGACAGCGAGTGGTAGACTACGTGCAGGTGTTCCTAGGAGGAAGGCTCATGCACCGTGGAGGTTGCTATGTCGAAGTTTATCGACTTCGCCTTGGTGAAGCGGGAAGTACCCTTTGCCGAGGCAATCGAGTTGCTCGGTTTGCGGCTCAAGTTCGCAGGAAAGCAATGGCGTGGCGATTGTCCCGCCTGCGGCACCAAGGACGGACGTTCACTCGTCGTCACAGCCGACAAAGGTTTCTTCTGCCACTCGGCCGACACAGGCGGCGACGTAATCGGCTTTGCCAAACACGTCCTCGACCTACCAACAATGCGTGATGCGGCCTTAGAGCTCGCTGAGCGCGCCGGTATCAGTACCGGTACACACAGTACCAGAGACACAGTACCTAGTGACCGTACTCGTGCCTCACAAGTGCCAGAGAGCGGGCGAGAGAGATCACTTTCTCGTCAGCCTCGGGGAGGGGGCAGACCATCGTCTCCTCCCCACCAATTCGACGCGGATAAGTACGCCGAAGGATTAGATTATGAGCACGAGCTGCTCACCCAAATCGGCGGCGATCCAGAGAAGCTGAGAGCCGCAGGAATTGGGTACGCTAATCGTGGCGTACATCGCGGAAAGATCGTCATTCGCGTCACCGGAGAAGACGGAGAAGTCTCCTTCGTAGCGGTTGAGGGTGACATCCACCTACCGCCGCAGCTCAAGTCGAGCGTTGTACCTTTCAAGAAGCGTGCGTAATGCACAGCCCCCGCCAGGACAGCGGGGGTTTTTTTGGTATACTACCTAGGTGCGATTAAAAGCTTTGCGGCTAGAACCCTGGATACTCGCAAAGCGTCCAGGGTTTTGGCTTGCTTATCAAACTAGCTATGAGAGCGATTAAGTTTCGGGCGTGGGATGACGAGCGGCAAGCAATGTACGAGATGCACATCGATGGGGAGCACACCGGGAAATTCGTGTACTGCCCACCCATCAAAGGGATGGTCTTCATCAAGAACTGGGATGCATTGACCTTCCAGCCCGGTCGCTTCCACGTCATGCAATTCACCGGCCTCCTCGATAAGAACGGCCGCGAAATCTACGAAGGAGATACGGTTAGGGAGCCATACGGCGACTTCTTCGTAGACCATGTGGTGCGCTGGAGCGAGGAGAATAGTGGCTTCTGGCTCGGCGGTACACGCCATCTCAACAAGGGGACTGCTAGCGATGTAGTCGTAACCGGAAATATCTATGAAAACGAAGGGTAGCCGGAACAAAAAGGGCGTTAAGCGTATCCTCAGCGTCCACGGCTACTACGAGGTATTCGAGCCGTCGCACCCATTGGCTAAGAAGAACGGGTACGTACGAGAGCACCGGATGATTGCGTGGGATGCGGGACTGCTGACTGACCCCAAGAAAATCGTCCACCACCTGAATGAAGATAAGACCGACAATCGCCTGTCGAACCTCGCGGTTGCTACGAATGGCGAGCACACAGCCCTTCACTCGAGGGGTGCGAAGCGGCCGAAGTGGTCTAAGGAACGACGCGCCGCATGGAGCGAGTTCAAGACCGGAAAACCTCGCGCTAAGACCTACGATAACCCTGAGCTCCTAGCGTAAGGTACAATTCCTTGCAGTGTTCTTTGAAAGGAGCCTGCAATGGAAAGCATGAACCTGCACAGCGGCGGGGAACTTGTCACGCTGGACCAACTGCGAATGGTGCAAACACCAGACGCGACGGCCACCCACCATCCCATCCCACATTTTGACTTCGTTGATATGGTCAAGTTTGCGCTTCGCTACCACGAGCACGAGGTGGTGGAAGAGCACCACGCCATCGACAAGAACGGCGATCGCTACTTCGGTGTCCTATCTCTGAAGTCGGAGTATGGGGACTACTGCGATCAGGTTGGATTGCGTAACAGTCACGACCGGAGCTTCCCCATCGGCCTGTCCTTCGGGAGCCGTGTCTTCGTGTGCTCGAACCTGGCGTTCTGTGCCGACACCGTGGTGAAGCGGAAGCATACCCTCCGCGCCCGCCGCGAGCTGCCGGCGATCATCGGGGACATCGTGCAGCCCTTGCAGCAGAAGCGCCTTGCCCAGGCCAACCAGTTCGAGGCGTATCGCAACCGGCCGCTCCAGCTCGACGAGTTCGACCACCTGGTCATCGAGCTCTATCGGAAGGGCGCGATCAACCTTCAGCGCATCCCTGACGTCATGGCCGCTTTCGAGCGTCCGCCCTTCGACTGGGGAGATCCGACTGCCTGGCGGGCCTTCAACGCCGTCACGTACGCCCTGCGCGGGAAGGTGGCCGAAGCGCCCCACCTGACGCAGACGTTGCACCAGGTCATCGACGCTCAGTTCGAGGTCGTCTCATAGCTACTCAAGCAGTCCGGTGACGGGCTGCTTTTTCTTTGGCATCCTCAAGGACGGAGGCCGTTATGCTGCTCATCGCCTGGGGTGTTGAACTAGATCCTGTGCCCGACAATGATCACCCTGACTGGGTAGACGTGGACGACGAGCCTTGCGAGCACGAAGAGCAAGCGCTGCGCACGGCCGAGCGAGCGGCCGACGCACTAGAGCGCTTCTACGAACGCCATCCTGAGCTGCGGTAAAATAAGCAGGTAGGCTCGGCACACTTCGTGTTCCCTACCTAGTACAGGCAGAGCACCAACCCGCAAGGGGTGCATCCGGACGAGCCCTACTATTGCGTAGCGGCTGTGAACCAGCCCACTAAACTAATCAATCCGCTCCTTCCTTCAAATCAAGCCCCCGGCTCGCATGTCCGGGGGCTTACTATTCACAGCCTCACGTCTGAGGCGGTGCTCTTGTAGTACGCTTAGGGCATATGACGAAATTCTATCAATGGCTTGCCAGCGTGCTTCCGGTCCAACTCGTGTACTTCGCATATATCCGCTTCATGGCTCACGCTACAACTACTGATGAGGGTCGCGCGCTGACACCCGATCAGATTACCTTTAACAAGGCCGTAGATCTTTGGGAGCGAACTTACGGTAAACAATAGCTATGGCAAATCCAAAAACAATCCGTGCTCGTCTCTACCTTTACGATTTCGATAAGATGGACGCACAAGAGCTACAGGGGTTCAGAGACTGGGTAGATCACCTCATGCACCTTAAGGCTCTGAACAAGGCGAAGGTGAATAGCCGGTACACGGTCACGCTCTACAAGCCCAAGTCGTAGAAGTAATACACACCCGCGCACGGAAAACACGAGACGTGGTGCTACGCTCTAAGTGTGACCTTCCGCATCTATCCACCCGCTAAGTGCCATGAGTGCGGTAAGCTCATTGGCTTCGCAGGCCAAGGGCCGGTGTATAGCGGCGCAGATGGCTTCGACTACTGCGAGACGCACATCGACTGGGCGTGGCGGATAAAGGTGAACAACGCGCAGGCGAGGATACCCAAGCGTGGTAGCATAAGGAACAACCAATGAAACTCACACTCACTATTCAGGAGGTCCAGGACAAGGAGACGCTCGCCACCTTCAAGGCCGTCTTTGGTACCCTGGCGATAACGCTGCCCGACGCCAAGGGTAAGCCGAAAAAGGAGAGACTGAACTTCGTCACGACAGCCAAGGAGGTCGCGGGGCTTGATAAGATCGTAGAAGGGCTCATCACCTCCGCTCTCGCGCTACGCAAGAAGAACAAGGAGGATAAGTCCATTACCACGGGCGAAATAGACATCGCTAACCGCGCTACGCGCCGAAAGAAATGAACAAGACGCAGAAGTGGCTCCAGACCCGTACCAGCAACATCCTTAAAGGCGCGGGAGACGTACGATTAAACAAGAAAGGCACTATCGGCACTGAGCCTATCCGTGGGCGCGACGGTCAGACCCGTACTGAAGTAAAGCTCGGAGGTCTCGGCGCTGTGCAGATCCCTACCAAAAGCGACCTCGTGAAGAAGGCCAAGGCCACGGTCAAGGATCTCGCGGCTCCAGTCCGAAAGGCAAAGAAGGACTACGACCAAGCGTTCGCAGCCTCACAGAACACTCCCCGCAAGCAGAAGCTCAGGAAGCAGATCGAGGGCGGGTGGAGGCCGTAATGAAGTGGCTCAAGAGTACCAAGTTCAGGGTGCGCCTCGCCTGGACCCTCTTTGTGGGCTCCTGGATAGGTCTCTTCGTCTCCCCTTTCGTACTCACCGACGAGCCGGTAGCTGTTCTATCGTTGAGCTGGTTCGCGCTTATTCTCACAAGCTGGGATATAATCTGCACTACCGAACTACATGACAGCTAATCTAGAGGAGGGGACTGGAGATCAGGCCAGGAACAGTTCAACGGAGCATCTGAAGCCCTGGCAGTTCAAGCCGGGGCAGTCGGGCAACCCATCCGGCCGACCACCAGGCAAGAGCCTCAAGGAGTACGCAAAGGAGATGCTCGCCTCGATGGACGAGGAGCAGCGTCAGAAGTTCCTCGAAGGCATCGATAAGAAGGTCATCTGGGAAATGGCCGAGGGCGGTGCGAAGTCCAACGTGGACGTGACTACAGACGGCAAGCCTCTCACTTTCGCCGTCGTCTCTTATGCCGACAATACAAATACCCCATCGATTTCAACCGAGGAGCTACCAGCTACCCCTACTGAGAGCGCTTGATAGCGGCATAAAGCGCGCTGTCATCGTGTGGCATCGCCGGTCCGGTAAGGACAAGGTGTGCTTCAACTACATGATAAAGAAAGCCTGCGAGCGTGTAGGTACGTACTTCTATTTCCTGCCGGAGTACTCCCAGGCCAAGAAGGTTATCTGGGAGAACATCGACAACGACGGCTTCAGGATGCTCGACCACATCCCGGCCGAGCTTCTCAAGAAGAAGCCCAACGACACCGAGCTCAAGGCCGAACTGGTCAACGGCTCCATCATCCAGCTCATAGGTGCGGACAACTTCGAGAAGTCTGGCGTGGGTACGAACCCGGTCGGCATCGTCATGTCCGAGTACTCCGTCAACAAGCCGGAGGTGTGGAACTTCATACGCCCGATCCTCACGATCAATGGCGGCTGGGCGATCTTCAATTTCACGCCGCGCGGTCAGAACCACGCCTTCAAGATGCTGGAGCTCGCCAAGGGCAACCCCGAGTGGTTCACCCAGGTGCTCACCGTGGATGACACGGGGGTTCTAACCGCAGAGGACATCGATCGCGAGCGCGCTGAGGGAATGCCCGAGGCGATGATCGATCAGGAGTACTTCTGCAAGTTCATTGAGAGCGCCACATCCTTCTTCAAGCGCATCGAGGATGCGTGTGTGCTCTACGAGCAGGCCCCAAACCCAGCCCACTTCTACCAAATGGGCGTGGACCTAGCGAAGTACCAGGACTTCACCACCATCTCTGTCATCGACCTGAACACCTTTGAGGAGGTGTACAAGGAGCGCTTCAACCAGATCGACTGGAACCTCCAGAAGGCCCGCATTGAGGCCGTCTATCTGCGCTACGGCAAGCCGAGGGGCTTTATCGACGCAACGGGCGTGGGAGACCCGATCGTGGAGGATCTCAGGAGCCGGGGCGTGATGCTGGAGCCCTACAAGTTCACAGAGGGGACCAGGACCGACGCTCTCACCAACCTCTCAATGGTGCTCCAGACCGACCGCGTGCGGTTCCTGAACGATCCGGTCTTCAAGGCTGAGCTCTCCTATTTCCAGTACGAGCTCTCGGAGAACGGGAAGCTGAAGATCAAAGTGCCGGATGGCCTGCACGACGACACGGTGTTCGCGGCAGCACTGGCGGTGTGGGAGCTCCCGGCCAGGCCGATGCGCCAGAACCGTATGACAGCCGACTATCAGACCGGTGGAGTGGAGAGCTTGTACCCGGAGCTTGGTATTATTTGAGTATGGATGCCGCCGCAATCTTTGATGACTTTATGGCGCGGAAAGCAGCGACCCTTCGTCTAATGGTAGAGCGAGGCGTATTCGAAACCAAGAACGGCTCCGTCACCCTCAACTTCGACAAGGACGGGGTGCTACAGACGATAGAGCGGAAGGATTACCTCTACTCCAAACGCCATGATGGATGAAGACTGGGATTGGTTCTTTGCCCTTCTGAACGGCGTTACCGAATACCCCGATTGCGAGGGCGACACGATACAAGTTATCCCCTAGACGGAACACGCGTACTAAGCGTGGTATAGTTTCGTCATAAACTAAGCTCGCTACCCTTAACACAAGGCCGAGCACTCTCATTAGGAGGGTGCCCGGCCATTTTCTATGAAAGACGAGGATCTCCTAGCCCAACATGTGAAGGACAAGACCGCTTCCACCGAGTTCAAGGAGAGGCGCTTTGGACAGTGGAATGAGAACTACTACCTGTATCGGGACAAGATCCTCACCAACAGGCTCACCCAGCGCCAGCCGGTCAACATCCCCATTCTCCGCGAGACGGTGCAGACGTGGATCAGCAAGATCGACGAGCCACCGATGCTCACCTTTGAAAGTCGCACGCGCGACAATCGCTCGGTAGACGGTGAAATCATCATCAATGAGCTGTGGAACTACTTCTTTGACTACCGCAAGCTCGACCTCCTGGATAACCTCGACAAGAAGATTGTTGGCTTGCAGGGCCGAAGCTTCAAGAAGCTCGGATGGTCACAGAAGGACAACTTCCCCTTCATAGACATCATTGACCCGTACGACATAGACATAGATCCACTCGTAAACCCGCTGGACCTATCCACCGCGAACTACATCGTTCAAAAGAACATCTTTAAACCGCTACGCGACATCCTCGCTAACCCTAAGTACCTCGCCTCAGGCAAGGCGCAGCTCAAGGACTACCTTGATAGCCGCCACGGCATCCTCAAGGCAGCGGAGACGAACGACGAGTACACACGCCGACAGGAGCGCCTACGCACCCTAGGAGCCTTCAACTTCGACGAATACGGCGCGTCAGACGTGCTCGTGGAGCTCAACGAGAGCTACAAGATGCTCTGGAGCCAGGAGAAGGGCCAGTTTGTACGCCATCTGGTGATTACCGCCATGGACAAGGCAGTGCTCTACAAGAAGCCCCTTTCTGAGGCTATCGGCATCAACCTACTACCCATCATTAGCTGGGCTGACGATCCCGATTTGAATGACATCTGGTGCGACGGGAAGGGCGATAGCGTCCGCACTATCAACAAGGTGGTGAACACCTACTTCTCACAGGACCTTGAAAACCGTGCATACCGCAACTTTGGTATGTATTTCTTCGACACTAAGAACGGCGAGTTCAATCCAAGGGCGTTCGACCCTAAGCCCTTCGGCATGTACGGCGTCCCCGGCAAGCCTGACGAGATCATCAAGCAAATGGACATCCAGCCGCTTGCGGACACCACCCAGGCCATCGCCTTCCTCAAGGAGCTCGTGCAGTCGTCCGTTGCTCAGACCCCCACGGAGCGCGGCGTGGAGGGTGCTACCGAGCAGACCCTTGGCGAGGTGAAGCTCTCTCTCCAGCAGTCATCCGGCCGCAATGAGGTAACAGCCAAGAACTACCGCCGTGCGTGGAAGGAGGCAGGTACGCTCTTCTACGAGATCCTCAACGCCAACTCCAACGGTCAGATGACCCTCTACAAGAAGGGCAACGACGGTGAATATCGGGCCAAAACCATCTTCCCGAGCGATTGGAAGAACCCCAAGGGCTACGAGTGCAAGGTTGTGTACAAGGCGGAGAAGGAGGCTGAGGACCAGTTCGCCCTTCAGAAGGCCGAGTACATCAAGAACGACTTCCTTGATAACCCAGTGGCAATGATGATCGCCAAGAAGAAGAAGCTAGAGCTCCTCGGATGGAAGCAAGAGGAGATTGACCAGGTGATGCAGGCGGAGGAGCAGAAGCTACAGCCTCAGAACATGGTGGACCCGGCCACAGGCGAGCCCGCAGAGCCCACGCTCTCTCCGATCCAGCCAGAGACCCTTGAACAGCCACTATGATCCTCGACCAGTACCTAAAGAAGCTGGGCGTTAAGAGCTTCCTCGACCTGAACGAGGAGGAGCGGAAGACCTTCAAGGAGTGGGAGGCATCCCTTTCCGGCCGCCGGCTGACTGACGAGGATGTGGCCGCCTTCTTCGAGGCCGAGCTGGAGGACACCATCCGCAAGCTCCCCGAGCAGCGCCTTGGCTCCAAAGACGACACCTTCCTCAAGGTGAAATTGGAGTTCCTGCGCGCCGCCAGGTCATTCCTCGACCGTCCACGCCTGGAGAAGGCTGCGACCGAGGCCGCGATCGCACGGCAAATAGAGACGCTGCCGTAGCTACCCGACCTGGACACGTCGCTAAACTGTCCGACATTAACAGGCTAATGCACACCCAATCATGGATGCAGATGCAAAAGTAGACGGGCTCCGCGTAGAGGACGCCATCAACGTCATCAAGCAGAAGCACTTCAAGGATCTAACCCCGAAGGACTTTGCTTTTCTCAAGGCTCGTGAGGAGTTCCTCAGCGAGACAGACAAGGCGATCTACCTAAAAGGCGAAGACCCTGTGAAAGTGCTCTCTGAGGACGCAGGACGCGCGCTCACCCGCGAGGAGCGCATCATCAACGAGAACCGTCCGATCCAGGAGCGTGAGAAGGAGGTCAGCGACGCCAAGAACGAGGCATCCCTCGCGCTGAAGCGTGTTGGACAGGATCTCACCCCGGAACAGCGTGACGAACGCGCAGAGGCCGAGGCTAAGGCTCGCAAGGCTAAGGCTAAGGAGCTTTCAGACGCCGCAGCTCGTATCGAAAAGGACGAGGCGCAGGCCGCCGCTGAAGCAAAGAAGACCGCAGAACGAGACGCTAAGGCCCGCGAGAAAGCGCAGCCAGTCGTCGTTGTAGGTCGGGAGGCATAATAACGGGCGCTAATTTTCGCAAACCCCTCGCGCCCCGTCATTGCTCTTAGATCAGAGAGCAACAGACAGGATACAGAGGGACGCGACGCAATCCACTATGGAACCAAACTCCGTCGAAGAAGCATTTGACCACGCAGGTACTGCCAACGGTCAACCGCTCGCAGAGGGAACGGTAGAGAACCCAACTTCAAATGGGGCGGTGCAGGAAGCCGAACCTGTCATCGACTACAAAGAGAAGTTCAGTGCATCAACCCGCGAGGCGCAGCGCCTAGCCGCGGAAAATGCAGCGAAAGACGCGGAAATCGAACGACTACGCAGCCTCGCACCTGAACCAGGCACCCCTAGCGAGACGCTCTTTCCAGGCTTTGAAGAGCTGGGCGAGGAGGAACAACGAAACCTCCTCCAGTTCAAAAACACCATGCTCAACGAGGCGAAGCAGGACCTATACAAGGACCCTGCTATCGCATTCGCAAAGCGGACCTACAACGAGAAGAAGTTCAATGAGGCGCTCGAACGAGTGGCCGGCAAGCTTCCGGAATTGAAGGGCCGTGAGGCGGAGTTCAAGGAGAAGTACTACAACCCCGATAATGTCCCGGATAACATTGAAACTATCCTTGTGGATGTGGGTAAGGCTTATCTCTATGACTACGCTAAGGACCTCGGAGCCAAGGAAGGGCGAGAGCAGGCAGAGAGGATCGATTTGGAGAGGAGTTCCGGCGGCCAAGGGTCACAAGTGACTACCTCTCGCACTCTTGAAGAGTGGCAGCGTTTGCAGCAGGAGAACCCTGCGAAATTCGCAGCTCTCTCTAAGGAGTATCACGCCGATCTCGAAGCCGGTAAGCTCAAGGAGTAAAGCTCCGCCTCGCTAGTTATCTACTTAACTAGCTTATAATGGCTAATCAACTAGCCGCGCTCACGCCGGTAAAATATAGCCTCAAGCTCGTAGACCTTCTCTACAACGATACTCTGTATCGGTGGATTACGAATACGAAGTACGAGGGAATGATTAAGGACTCGGGCGACCGTGTCCGTGTGCGAACAATGGGGCGCATCGCTCTGTCTCCCTACACGAAGGGAATGACCCTCGTCCGTCAGGATCTCAATCCTACGTACGAAGATCTCGTGATCGACCAGCAGTACTACTTCAAGTTCGGTGTCGATGTGATCGATGAGATCCAGAACGACATCAACGCTATTGCGGAGTACGCCGCTAACACGAAGATGGACGTGTCGGAAGTCGTTGACACCGACCTCCTCAACTTCATGCGTAAGAACGTGAAGTTCGAGAACGCTATTGGTACCGACTACAGCACGGGCACTGTCGCTGTAGCAGCCACCACGGGCGTTGTCACGGGCACAGGCACCACCTTCACCGCAACGATGGTGGGAGGCTACTTCAAGGCAGCAGGTCACACGACTGGCTACCTCGTCACGGCCTACACCTCGGCAACCAGCATCACCATCACAGATCTCGACGGTGTTGGCTACTCAGGTGGTGCTATCTCAGCGGGCGCTGCTTACGAGATCAACGCAGCTACACCGATCGCGCTCACAAGCTCGAACGTTTACGGCTACCTCGTGCAGCTCTCGACGGTACTTAGCCAGGCGCTCACGAACCGAAATGACCGCTTCATCGTGGTCAACGCAGCGTTCGAGGGTATCCTGCGCCAGTCACCTCAGTTCATCCCAGCGGTGCAGTCTGCCTATGAAGACGTCGTAAAGGACGGCAACATCGGTAAGATCGCAGGCTTCAAGGTTTACACCTCGGAGCTCATCGCCGGAAACAACACGACTGGCTACTGGTTTGTGGCTGGAACAAGGGACTTCTGTTCCTTCGCTCTCCAGATCCTCAAGACCTCGGTCATTCCACAGGAGGCTGATCCAAACTCGTTTGAGGACACCTGCAAGGGTCTCGCGGTTTGGGGTCGCCAGGTTTTTGAAGGCACTCGCGGTCGCGGAGCTACGCTTCGCGGAACTATCGCGTAAGCATCCTCTCTGCTCGTCTCCTCGGAGGCGGGCGGGACAGGGTACTTAACCCTCACCACCTATGTCACTTACCACCACCCAAATACTGACCCTCGCACGCAAGAAGATGCTGGAGGAGACAGACGAGATCGTCGATGACGAGACGATCCTTATTTACGCCAACCTCGCTAAGGACGACCTGGCGAAGCGGGTGTACCCCGAGAACGCCGTTAAGAGCGCCTCTGTAGCCTTCACAGCGGGCGTAGGGACGCTTCCTACCGACTTTGGCACTTTGTATGGGGACGCCCTGGAGAACGCCTACAGCGTCTATCCTGAGCTCTCCATCGCGGACTTCGCGAGGACCAACGCCCCTGCGGTCACCGTCCAGAACGGTGCGATCTACATGTACCCGGCGGTAAGCAAGACGCTCACGATCCGCTACTACCCAACGTATGCGGACCTCTCGCTCGTGCAGAACCCGACCATCGACGGGTATTTCCACGAGTTGATCGTCTACGGCATCCTCTACCGGGCCTTTGAGGACCTCCAGGACGAGGAGCTCTCGAAGTACTACCGCCAGAAGTACGAGGACGAGTTCTCTCTCAAGCGTGACGCCCAGTCGATGTACGAGGAGAGCAATCAGCGTGGCGGGCAGATGTTCAATGGCATCCCGATTGTCTCTGACAGCAGCGGCACCTTCCTCATCTAGCTATGCCGCTTACCAAGACCCGTTTCACCCTCCGGCTCGATAACCTCCAAGACGCTATCGACGTTGATGACAACGCAGGACGCTCTGTCCCTGTGAACATGAACTTTGTTGACGAGGGCTACCTCACCAAGGACACGGGTTTTGAGCTCTTTGGAGCTGTGGATGCCTCGCTTCGGCACTCCCTGTTCCACTACAAGAAGAAGAGTGGGACGAGCTACATCCTCTCCGCTACGGGCACGAAACTCCAGGTATGGAACAACACCACTCTCGTGTGGGACGACCTCTCTCCGACGTTCACAGCGGGAGCTGAGTTCGGGTTCTACGTCTACGACGACTTCCTCTGGGGGTGTAACGGCGTCGAGGACTATTTCAAGTGGGATGGTACGACCTTCACCACCTACGCCAGCGCACCGAAAGGCAACGTGCTGGAGATCTTTGAAGACCGCATGTTCGTCACGGGCGTCACAGCGGAGCCGCTTTCGTACTACTACTCTGCGGTAGCCGACCCAAGCACCTTCCCCGTCGAGGGCGTGGTGAAGCCACTTGGCACCGACCACGCCAAGACGATGAAAAACTACTACGGCACGCTCCTGCTCTTCAAAGCCGCATCCATCTGGAAGCTCACGTTCGAGTACGATCAGGTGCTTGGAGCTTTCATTCCGAAGATCGCCAACCAGTCGGATGATTATGGGGCCTGCTCCCGCAAGGCAGTGGCAGCGGTGGAGAACGACCTCTGGTTCTTCACCGGCAGGGAGGTGCGTGCCATCGGCTTCCAGGACAACCAGATAGGCGTGTTCGGGATCAACCGGAGCGTCATCTCGGAGCCGATCAAAGAGACCCTCCAGCTCATCCCCTTTGCCTACTTCGATAAATGCGCCGCCTTCTACGAGAACCGACGCTTCTATCTCTCCGTGCCGCTCACATCCGCTACCGCAGACACCACGTTCGTCTGCCACACGCTCTATGCAAACTCTTGGACCAAGTACACGGGCCGCGACAAGGCCAAGATCAACGACTTCATGGTCATTGATGACGTCATCTACACGACCGTAGCCTCGGGGAACTTCGGCTGCATCAAGTGGACCGATGCTCTCAACGACATCAGCACCCCAATCAGCTCGTCGGTGCTCTTTAGGAGGCTTGAGGACGAGGAGTTCGACCGCTTCCGCATCTACCGCTACCTGGATCTCCTTTTCAAAGACGTTCAGGGCGTTGTGACAGGGGTAATCCGCACAGAGGCTAACGACGGCGTAGCAACCAAGGAGAAGGCGTTCTTCGTCGGCAACGCGGTTGAGGACGAGCTGAGTACGCTTGGTGAGGTGGGGTGGGGCGAGAGTGTATGGGCGGAGGCGTTCGGTGACGAGACGGCGGTAAGTCCCTTCGTTAAGCGCCGCGTGTCGTTCCTTGCGAAGCCGCAGGCGCTCCTCATCGGGCTATCCAACGCGCGCCTCAACGAGACGTTCTCGATCTGGAAGTACCAACTCTCCGGTTACGAACAGCCGAAGCGGATGTTCTCTGGCAAAAAGATTATAAGCATCCGATAATACTATTAAATATGGCTCTCATTGACCCAGTACAAGACTTTTATAAAGAGGTAGTTGCAACCGCTTGGAGCACAGGAGCAGGCAACAAGTACGTCTCCACCAAACCAACGGCCACCAACGGCTATCTGGTCGTTTCTCCATCGAGTGCCACGCTTCGAGAGATCGTGCGGTTCACTGGGACCGGGACGGACGCGGGCGGGGACTATGTGACCATCGCATCCGCGAGCGATCGAGGACTGGGCGGGACGGTGGACCAGGCGCACGCAGCCGGAGAGCCGGTGCGCATGAACATCACGGCGCAGCACTGGGCAGACCTCGACGACGCGCTTGAGAGCATCGTGGCTGCGGGAGCTCCGAACGCTTCCACGAGCGTCAAGGGTATCGGACGCGTCTCAGTGGCCCCTGTTGCCCCTACGACACCGATCTTCGTTGGCGACAACGATCCACGCGTCAAAGTGGTCGTTCCTTACGCCGCAGATGCAGGCGCAACCGACGCCTACGCCATCACTCCTTCGCCAGCGATTACCGCATACGCAGCGGGCCAGGTGTTCGTCTTCAAAGCCAACACCGCGAACACGGGAGCAGCCACACTTAACGTTAATGGACTGGGTGCGAAGACGATCAAGAAGAATGGTAGTTCGGATCTAGCCACCGGGAACATCGCTGCTGGGCAGATCGTCGAGGTTGTGTACGACGGCACCAACATGCAGATGCTCTCGCCCGTGTCAGGAGGGGGCGCTGTGGTCACTACCACGGTCTTCAATGCCGGTTCGGCCACCAAGAACCTAGCCGATGCGAGCACGACGCAGGTCATCGCTCATGGGCTCGGTGTCACGCCTCTCAAAGTGAGAATGAAGGCGGCGTACTGCCCGTCCACTCAGTACTCACTCATAACGGAGGGTACTTGGGCCAATGGGGTGTACGCTGCCACCGGGTTACTTTTGCGAGAGGGAAGCAGCACGGCAGAAGCGGACACCGCCATCAGCTCATCGAGTTTCATCATTCGCATGCACAGTGACGATGCCACCTACTACCAGACGGGCACGATCACGGTAGATGCGACCAACATCACTATCACCTGGACCAAAAACGGTTCGCCATCCGGAACGCAGACGTTCTATTGGGAGGTTGAAGGCGTAATCACCGCCTAATATGGCACGCAAAACAGTCAAAATCGGGGGCAAGAACTACAAGGAGGGGTCCAAGGCGTACAAGGCCGTTACCGGGACGGGAAAGAAGGGTGAGGTGCTCGGTGCATCAACCTTCGCGTCCACTACCTTCGGTGACGGAGGCTTCGAGAGCCTCGCACCTGGCTCCACAGGCACCGGATTTCCTACCGGGGTGTCTCTACGCAATGAGCAGCAGGAGAACCCGTACGGCTACGAGGGGACCAAGGACAACCAGTTCCCTGGCGTGAGCAAACTGCCTCCCGTGGACCGAGCTCGGGCCGCATCCATCGCCAAAGCCTACAACCTGACGGGCGTTGTCCGGGAGCAGGACTTCGTTGGTCTCTCAGTTGGAGACGCCCAGGCCAAGGCGCAGCAGATGCGCGACAGCCGCAAGCGCGAGGTAATGGCGGGCACCAGCTACGCCTTTAACCCTGAGACGCTTTCAGGGGCGAAGAAGACCTTTGAAGGCTTCAACGCCAAGCTACAGGACACCAACAGCGACCCCTGGACCTCTAAGGGCACCAAGAAGGAGAAGCTCGCAGGCCTCTACGAGAGCACCGCGAACGAGTTTGCTCGTCTCTTTGATCGTCCCGAGGACTTCGACACCCTTCTCAACACCGATCGCGACTTCGCAGCGGGCATGGAGGCGTTCAAGCGCGCCGGAGGCGACCTGAACTCCGTCCGATCCCGGATTGCGGCGCAGCCAGCCTTCCCAGTGCAGCCGAACGAGCAATCCACGGCCGATTACCTGGCTGGCATCCCGCTCAACGCCCCTCAAGGCGCTCCACAGGCTGACGCAGACGCCTTTGAAGCCCTCTTCCCTGAGCGCCAGCTCGCCCAGGAGCAGATCATGCGCACCGCACAGATCCCGCAGCAGTACCGCGACCTCTATTTCGGCACCCCAGAGAGCATCGGCGTGCTCCAGGAGAAGCGCATCCAGGCCGAGGAGCAGAAGAAGCTCATTGAGCGCCAGGAGAAGGCCGACGAGCGCAACATCCGCGCCCAGGCCGACCTTGCCATCCGCAAGAATGAGGCAGACCTCGAAATCGAGGAGGCGCAGATCGAGGAGAACCGCCTCGCTGCTAAGAACTACGCCACCGGTATGCTCGCCAAGCTGGGTGCGCTCAACACCACGGGTGCTGCACCGGTGAAGCTCGCGATGCTGGAGCAGAAGTACCAGCAGCAGAAGCAGCAGCTCCGTACCAACGTCCGGTTCGCCAATAAGGCAATCGAAATCAAGATGAAGGAGGCCGTCTCGCAGATCGAGCTCGACACCGATCAGGCCATCCTCGACATCCAGGGCGACCTCACCAAGGAGAAGGAGGAGGTGCTCAAGGAGATCCAGAAGCTCGAAGCTACTGCTTGGGACAAGATCTACAGCATCACTGACAAGGCGGCAGGCGAGCTACGCACGCAGCGTGAGAAGTACACCAAGGAGGCTAAGGCTCTCGCGGAGAAGAACGCGAAGGACGCGGCTAAGACCTCAGCTCTCTACGACTACAACGCGTTCAGCGAGCACCTTACTCCTACCAACAAGCGTGATCTCGCATCCGCAGGACTGGCAAAGAGCCCTGCCGAGGTTCAGACCTTCTTCCTGTCTGGTACGGAGCCCGCGTTCCGTCAGGCGTGGATACGAGAGGTAGCTCTCGGCAACAACAAGAACCCGACCATCGAGAACATCACTAATAGCTACTACGCTTGGAAGGCGCAGAACAAAGGTGCTTCAGGTGGAGGGGGTAGTGGTACGAGCGTCGATGACCTCTAAAGTATGGCGACTTCCCCTCTCGACCTCCTTTTCAAGACAGCGCAGAACGTCGCCAAGAGCGGGAAGGGTGTTCTCGCTGCAAAGGCCAATGCGGAACGGAGCCTCCAGAACTTCGGCTACAACGCTGCTCAAGGCGTAAAACAGGCCGTCACGGGCACTGGAGCCTTCAGGGCGGAGACTGGACTAGGTATAGCCCGAAACACCGTCACAGGCGTTCCTGCGGTCTTAAAGGAGATGTTCTACAGCCCTCGTGGATACACGGAGGAACAGCTCGCGGCTTCTGATCCGACCATCAGGGACAAGGCCGTGGCATTGACCCGGCTCCCGGCAGAGATCGCTGGCGGACTAGGTGGCCTATCGACCTTCATTCCCGGCGCAGCTACGGTCGGTGGCAAGATTGCGGATACCCGAGTAGGTTCCGCCGTTGCGAGAGCTGGTGATGCCATCATTGAATATGGCAGGCCAAAGAGTGCAGCAGAAGCACGCTCACTCCGTACCGCAGATGTACTCTCGAACTTCATTCCAGGAGTAGCGAGCACCAAGGCAGCTAAGGCCGCCGGAGCAGCAGACGACGCAGCGAAGGCGTCTAAAATATTAGACCTATCGCCGTCCCCAGCATCAACGGCAAAGCAGCAATCGCCAAAAGCAGCGTCACAGCTAGGGCCAGCCGGAACAGAGCGACGGGTACCTCAATCAGGTGTTCCATCGTCTGATGATGCAGTAAAGATACAGAACAGCAACCTTATCAACGTGGACAGGCTCAACATCTCTGATGAAGCCAAGGCCACCGTTGCGCGTACCGCTGAGGAAGTACGCCCTTTTATAGAAGCTAAGACCGGCACCAAGCTAACGAACGCCCAGGTCATCGCGGAGGCAGAGAAGACCGGCCGGGTGATGAACCGTGCAGTCGGCGCGGAGAAGACCCTCGAATGGGAGGCGTCCATGCTCCGTGCCCGCCAGAAGCTCGCCGCAGCCGCAGAGACCGGCAAGGTGGACCAGGACTACATCGATAACCTGATCGCGATTAAGACCCAGGCGGCGGACATTGGACGCAAGCTCCAGTCGTTCTCCATCGGAGCAGACGCTAGGAGTGTCACGCAGAAAGAACTCATCCTCGACGCGGTGATGAAGACTGACGCGAAGATCGACGAGGTGATTAAGGCGGCCGAGGGTGTGGACTTCAATGACCTGAACCAGGCAACCGATTTCTACCGCAAGTTCGTCAAGCCAAGCGCGATGGAGTGGGTAGATCTTGTTCGCTACAACTCGATGCTTTCGAGCCCAAAGACCCACATCCTCAACGCCATCGGCGGCAACCTCCCTAACTCACTCGCCATCGCCCCTATTCAGAAGGCCGTGGAGGGCGGGCTCGACTGGCTACGCGCAACCGCTACCGGCACCCAGCAAGAGCGCTTTGCGGGCGAGGGTGCAGCCTACGTGGCCAACTACTTCAAGGGCCTCAGAGAGGCGTCTACCCGGTTCGGAGAGGTGCTCGCAGGTAAGCGCGGCTTCACGGACGTGGACCTCCGCACCATCCCGATCGCCAACAAGGGCACGGCCGGGCTCGCAGTAAAGACCCTCAGCGTACCGACCAAACTCCTCGAGGCTTCTGACCAGTTCTTCACGGCGCTTGTCGAAGCTGGAGAGAAGGGCGCGTCCGCCTACCGCGTGAAGAAGGGCGGCAAGGTGGTCGGCAACGCCGACGCTAACGCCGAGAACACCGCTGCTTACCGGCTCTTCCGACAGGAGCCAGGTGCAGTCGAGCAGGGCTACATCCTCGACGCCGTTGATGACCTCACGCGTGTCATCCAAATGGCCCGAGATCCAGAGCGAACAGGCCCGGTTGTCTCCACGATTGCCAAGTTTGCACTTCCCTTCGTTCGCACCCCTACGAACATCTTCAAGCAAGGTATCGAGTATTCCCCGCTTGGCTTCGCCAACCTCGTTGGAAACAAGGGCGGCAAGCACATGCAGCTCGCCGGAGACACGACCGAGCAGCTCTCGAAGGCCATCGTGGGCTCCGCCGTGTTTGCAGGTGCAGCTACCCTCCTGACCAGCAACCGCCTCACATGGGCAGAGCCTACCGGGGATGCGCGTAACGACTTCCGCGCCGCAGGTATGCAGCCCTACTCGGTGAAGGTGGGCGACACTTGGCTCTCCTATCAGAAGCTACCGCCTGGCCTTGCCTTCCCTCTTGCTATGACGGCCGCGATCCACAACGCCGAGAAAGAACGGAAGGCCGACGAGACTACGACCGCGTGGGTGCTCGCTTCTATCGGCAAGTACGGCGACTTCCTCAAGGATCAGTCGTACGCGAAGGGTATCGGGGAGCTAATCAACGGCGAGTACGGCATCGAGGGTATAGCCTCCAACTACGCACAGCAGTTTGTACCTTTCCGCGCTCTCGGCGGCTGGCTTGCCCGTCTCACCGATGACACCCAGCGCAAGGTCAACCGCGATGCAGGCTTCATCGAGCAGCAGGTGCAGCTCTTGATGATGAACATTCCCGGCCTGTCGCAGATGGTCCCGGAGCGTGTTGATAGCGACCTCAACCCGATCCCGAACAAGGACCGTGTCGCTAACGCGTTTTCTCCCGTCTCTTTCACCCGCCAGACAGAGGATCAAGAGTGGGATTACGGTTCCAGAGAGCGGGCCATGATGTTTTACGATGAAATTCAACTCATGAAAGAGGAGGGCCGCGTTCAGGAGGCTATCAACTTGTACAACTCCCTCGATGAGAAGGAGCTAGCCGCCTACAAGAAGCACAAGTCCTCGGTGAAGGCGGCCGAGACAAAGAAGGGCAAGGCGGAGATCCTACCTGTCTTCCAAGAAATCCGCAGGATGAAGGCGGAAGGACGCGTAGATGAGGCTATCTCCGCATACGACGCACTATCGGAGGATCAGAAGCGCTACTACCAGTTGCTCAAGGAGCAGGCGAAGGAAGCTACATCCGCTTCAGGGGATAAGACCTCAATGGCTCCCGCTGAAGGCGAGGGCATCGACGCTTCTAAGCTCCTAGCGACGCTGACAGGTGCGAAAACAGCGCAAGCGAGCGAGGGAGAGCCAGCGCCAGCGCCTTACAAGGGCCTCCTACAGGAGACTATCGACGGCATCCCGGCCGCAGCCGGTGACTTCGCCGTTGAAGGCTCCAAGTGGGCCGCCAAGAACACCGCTCAGGGCCTCGGTATCCTCGGAAAGGTGGCGTACGCAGGCGCAAAGAAGGCCGTCTCCGCCGCTGGAGAGGCGATCGCGCCTAAGCCACCTGTGGAGATCATCGAAGTACGTGACGACGATCCTTCCACCTGGCCTGAAGGGTACGAGCCGGGGGCTCCAGCACCAAGGAGCGCAAAGCCAGCCGTTGCCGTTGCGCGTCCTAAGAAGCTCACCTTCAGTGAGAACGGCATCCCGACGATCGAGGATGAACGCGGCAAGGTAGTGCCTATCGACCGGGCCAAGCTCAATCTCGGCGCACCGAAGAAGCCGATGAAGGCAGTGGTGTACCACGAGAACGGCCGCAGCACGAAGATCACTGATCCGAAGAAGCTCGCGGTGTTGAACCGCATCAAGCAGATCTCGGACAGCGTGAACCCTGACTACACCCGCTACCTCTTGAAGCTAGCGCTCGCAGAAGGAGATCTCGATCCGAAAGCACGCCTGCACAACACTTCTAGGAAGGGCGTCAGGTCGGTTGATCGCGGCATCTTCCAGATCAACAGCAAGGCGTTCCCGCAGATCAGTGACGCGATGGCGGATGATCCTGAGTTCGCAACGCTATGGGCACTCGCGCTCATCGATGCGGGTAAGCAGGAGAAGTGGATGGCGGACGCCCGCGCCAAAAAGCTGAAGGTGGAGTGGGAATAGTACACACCGGAAGCGCTACGCCTTACTAGTATAATATTTCTACACATGCCTCCTAAAACACCAGCCCCGCAGGACAACACGCGCGATTATGTCGTAGCAATTGTGAAGGCCCTCGGGAAACTCGAAGAGAGTATCAAGGAGGCGAAGAAGGACCCTCTCGACGACGTTGTGGCGGCGACAGAGCGCATTGCTCAGGTGCTCCCGAAGCTCGTGGAGCTCTCAGAGAAGGAGCTCAAGGACGGGGAGCCCGGTAAGAATGGCGTGTCGATCACGGAGGCCGAGATCCAGGGCCGGGAGCTTGTGCTCACGTTCTCAGATGGAGCCGTAGTCAACGTCGGCCAGGTGGTCGGAAAGAACGGGGAGGACGCCAAGTTCAATGAGGCCGCCCTCACCAAGCGCATCCTCGCGCAGGTACCTAAGGTGGATCGAGAAGGCATCATTAAAGAAGCCCTCACTCGCGTTCCCAAGCCAACAGAGCCGCCCTCGTTCGAGGAGATTGTGTCGCGCCTCAAAAAGGGGAAGGCCGTCTCATGGGACGACATCAAAGACCGCCCGGACATCATCGACCTCATCAAGAAGTACACCCGTCACCTAGAGAGGCCACAGGTCATCGTAGGGGCGAGTGGTGGCAGTAGCGGAGGCGCAGCAGCCTTCACCGACCTTACCGATGCACCGAACACGTACGCTGGATCAGAACAGCGCTTCGTAAAGGTCAACGCGGAGGGCACGGGCCTTGAGTTCGTTGCCGGGTCAGGAGCAGCGGTTGCATGGGGCGACCTTACAGGCGCGATCGCAGATCAAGCTGACCTTCAAGCTGCCCTTGATGCGAAGGCCGCAGCTCTTACGGCAGACCAGAACTACGTCACCGACGCCCAGCTCGTCGTCATCGGCAACACCTCAGGCACGAACACCGGGAATGTGACCGTCACCGATAGCGCGGAGATCGACTTCACCCTCACGGGCCAGAACATCACCGCCTCGCTCAAGACGAGCTCAATCGACGAGACCAAGCTCGACGCTTCAGTGAACGCCTCGCTCGATCTCGCAGACAGCGCCGTGCAGCCGGGCGACCTGGCAGCCGTCGCGACCTCAGGCAACTACAACGACCTCAGCAACAAGCCGTCGATCCCAGCGGCCTACACGGACGCCAACGCTCGCGCTGCAATCAGCCTCACGACCACAGGTTCAGCAGGAGCAGCTACCTACAACCCGTCTACGGGCGTTCTCAACGTTCCCCAGTACAGCGGCGGTACTGGCGGCGCAGTAGCGTTCGCGGATCTCACGGGCGTTCCTTCGGACAATGCGGCGCTCGACAGCGCTTTGCTCGACAAGTACGACGCAAGCAACCCTAGCGAATATATTTCAAACCTCAGCGGCTTCACGACCGCAGACCTCAGCGAGAGTGGAAATCTCTACTTCACCGATCCCCGCGCTCGTGCTGCCGTAGGGAATATCCTGGTCGATTCTTCGGACATCGACTTCACCTACAATAGTGGTACTCCCTCTATCACTGCGTCGCTCAAGGCGAGTTCGCCCCTCCTGAAGAAGTCAGTGGCGATCCTCGCTTCTGACCCACTTGGAGACGCGATCACCACGGGCGACGGGAAGGTATGCTTCCGTGTTCCACCGGAGCTTAACGGAATGAACCTCGTCGCAGTGGGCGCTCAGGTATCAACCGTCTCTTCTTCAGGAGTGCCAACCTTCCAGGTCCGCCGTTCACGCCGAACTAACGCAACCACGCGAACGGATGCAGACATGCTCTCAACGGCACTCACCATCGACGCCAGCGAGTTTGACAGCGTTGATGCTGCTACCCCTGCCGTCATCAACACGAGCAACGACGACGTGCAGACAGGCGACATGATCTACATTGACTTCGATGTAGCCGGGACGGGCACAAAGGGGGTCTCAATCGACCTCTCGTTCCAGACACCGTAGCTATGAAAAAGACCTTCAACATCGAGGGCTGGCCGCAAGACGAGATCAACCTGCTACAGGCGAACCTTGTAGCGGTTTTGGCTGATATGGGGACCGAGTACTCGTCGGTGCAGTGTGTCGGGAACCAGTGCGAGATTTGCGATCCGACCGGCCCAGCCGAGGTTGAGGAGCAGCAGCTACGGGCCAAACACGCAGAGGAGTGCGCGAAGCGGGAAGCCGCCGAACAGGAGTATGATTAAGCCTGTATTCGGTCCTCTCCAGGCCGCCCTAAGTTCCACCACTACGAGGTATTTCCCATACGAGGCAGGAGGGGGGCCGGGACTACCGACAGCACTCATCCGTGCAAACGCGCCTATAGCCGTAGCCGGTACGATCAACAACCTTGTGATGACCCTATCGGGAGCGCCGGGTGTGGGCACGTCCTACACTGCGACGCTCTACAAAAACAGCTCGGCCACCACCCTGACTGTCACGGTAAGTGACACGGCAACCCAGGCCGTTGATAGTAGCCATCCTATAACCGTCGCACCCGGCGATCTTCTAGGTTGGGTGATTGTACCTACCGCCGCACCCGCAGTCGTAAACGTCTTCATTGCCACCACGTTTGAGGGTACCAACGCTGGAGAAACGCCGATGGTAGCTGGTTGGGACCCCGCTTCTAACTCGGCGATTGAGTATCGTCCTCTATTCGGCTCAGGAGGGTCAAGTTCGATAGAAGCGCGTGTGGCCGTACCTTTTCCGACTTCCGGTACGATTGACCAGCTCTATCTACGACACAGCAGCACTCCAGGCGGTGTCGCTTCCTATACGGTCACTCTTTTCAAGAACGGGTCTGCTACTGCGCTAAGTGCTAGCGTAGTTGGCGCGAGCAACACGAGCAATAATCTAGTCGATTCCGTGACCGTAGTTCCTGGGGACCTCCTCTCAATCGAGGTTGCGCCTTCAGGTACTCCAACTTCCTCAATTCCTTTTATAGGAATGCGCTTCCGACCTACGATCGACGGAGAGTCGCCGTTTCTTGCGAGGTGGACCAGCACATCAAACGTCACTCAGCGGTACGGACCCCCACATGGCACAAGTGTAACGAGCCCGACCGAAACCATCATGGCGTCGGTTGTGCCAATCGGGTTCACCTTGAAGAACATGTACGTTGCCCACGGTGCTGCACCTGGCGCGGGCAAGTCATGGACGTACAATTCGCGGGTCAACCTTAGCGCAGGAAACCTCACTGTAAACCTTGCTGATGCTGCGGTGACAGGGAGTGACACGACAGGCTCAGACACCCTCGCTGCACTCGATCTGCTCGCTGTTGGTCGCATCGGAACCGGTACCCCTGCTGATTCCCTCAGCTCTACGTTTAGTGCCGTTGCGTACATCAGCACCGGGCCGCCACCCACACCTTCAGCGTTTCAGCCGCGCGTTATGATCATTTAGGTATGGAACTCGCCCATTATCTCCTCATCTACTCGCTGGGCCTGAAGCTATTCGCTTCGGGCGCGTCAGCGTTCTATGCCTGGCAGATAGTGAAGTTCAAAACCAGCTCTACCCACTTGTGGGTTTTGCTGTATGCGGCGTTCAGCCTCCGCTTCCTTCAGGTTCTTTGGTCGCTTCAGTTCTACGCGGACATCAAGGACATTTACGCGCGTATCAACTTCGAGCAGATCCTCGTGAACAACCTCATCGAGACTGCGGTTGTGCTCACCTTCTTGGGAGCCGTAGCGACCAGCTTCTTCCAGTTTAAGCGCCGAGAAACATGAACGAGCTAGCCGCCCAGATCGGTGCGGTGCTCGTCGCCTTCTTCTCAGGTACGGCGTTCGTAACGTTCCTCAAGTACCTGGCGAACAAGGGCCGCATCCGGGCGGAAACGGATGAGGTGGCGTCAGCCGGTTGGCGTCGGTACTCGGACAAGCTCGAAAAGCGCCTCGACGAACTGGACAAGCGCTTGGAGAAGAAGGATCTACAGCTCGGAGCAGAGCGCGCGGCGCACGAGCTAGAGATGAAGACCCTCATGATGGAGCATGAGGACAAGCTCAAGAATATCGTCTCCTCGCATAACATCGAGAAGTCACAGCTCACCACTCAGATCGAGACCCTAGAAAAGCGTGTGGACGCACTCGAAGCCGAGAATGACAGGCTGAAAGCCCTTGTGCCTCAGAACCTAACAATCGACGGCGGCCCCGCTGCCTAAACCTATGAAACTATCTCTTTACCTTCCGGTCTCACTCGCCAGGATCACCCAAGGCTTTTCCGAGAACGCCAACGAGAGCTACGCCAAGACTGGCCTCATCGGGCACACGACGATCGACTGGGCCTACGAGCACGGCGAGCCTGTCCCGAACCTCGCCAGGAACGCCTTCTGCTATTCGGTCATGAACCGGGACAACCCCGATCCCGACAAATACCGCGCAGTCTTCACGCTGGTGAACGCCGACAACGGCCTCTCAGACTGGGCCGAGATCTCCTACGGCCACGCGCACAAGGTCCTCGCTGAGGTGGGTAAGACCTACCAGGTGGGCGACATCCTCATGACCGCCGGGAACTCCGGCACCGTCTACGCCAAGGGCAAGCTGGTCACGAAGGCGCAGAAGCTCGCAGGCTCCAAGGCGGGCACTCACCTTCACGGCCCCCAGGTGCGCCCCGTTAGGCGGGTAAAGACCGTGAACAAGAAGCGTCACTATCTCTCAGACGGCTCCGGCCTCCTGAAGCACGACGGCTGGTACTACGAGATCATCAACTACGAGAACGGAACTAACGGCTGTATTTCGCCAATGCCCTTCATGAAGGAGCTCACGGTCGCTGACTACATGGCTGGGCTCAAGAAGCAGGTATCCCTCTTGTCCACAGTTCTCGCGCTTTTGAAGCAGAAGCTCGGGTTAAAATAGGGGTCTATGACCAACATACTCGCAGCCGTTATTCCGGTTCTGCTCCCGCTCATCGTCACCGGACTTACCAGCGCCACTAAGCGTCTCCCGGTCTTCGACCTCTCTGAGGAGACGCGGAAGATCGTCGTCCGACTGATCGCAGCGGTGTTCTCCGTCGTCATGGCCTCGATCTACTTCATGCTCGGAGGCGATCCGGTTAGCGAGACCTCGATCAGCGAGCTCGTCCTTGCCGCGCTTCTCTTCCTCGGTTCGGTGGGCGGACATCACCTTCTCAAGAAGGACTAGTTTCCCCGTCTGAAACGGCATCCGGCACGGGTCGCTAGTCGCTTCCCTAGGTCCGGTGAGAACTCCTGAACGACGTGCGCTCTAGCGTATAAAATTCCTACACCCAGCATCACTGCTCGTCATAGGCTTCGCGGCACTTGCCGCAATGGTTTCACTCGTTGCTCGCGCAGTGACGGTGGACGCGCCTCTTGTCCACAGTAACGCTACGGATCAGGTCGCGCTCACAGCGACAGGAGGTATAATCGTTTCACCAGCTAAGGCTGGTACCACTGGCAAGTCGCAGGCAACCGTCTCTAAGGAGGCGGTTCGTGCGTATATAGGCCCAGAAGGCGTAAAACAGGCCATAGAGGCGGAGTTCGGGCCGGGACACATCATGTACTGGGTAGCCGTAAATGAGAGCGAACTAGACCCCCTAGCGGAGAGCGGGACAGGTCCCGAGGGCGTATTCCAGATCGCACGGCAGACCTGGCGTAACTACAAGTGTGAGGGTGACGTCTTCAACGCCGCCGACAACATCAAGTGCGCCCGCAAGATCTATGACGCTAACGGTCTCACGGACTGGCGATGGAGCATGTACCACGGCTCACAAGGCGGCTGGGCTAAGCACCTATAACAAAGCGCACCCTCGCTATTCGTGCGAGGGCTCAGGTAGTTAAGGGTGTGGGGAACGGAAATAAGTTCTTCTGTTCTGGGATTGTAGTTGTCGATGGTCCACCTAAGAGAGTGCGCATACACACAATAGCACCCTGAGCGGGTGCTATCTTGCGTCGAGCTGTGCATTACGGGCTACCCCTCTGAGGGCTTGATGTGCCGTTGCAGAGCCCAGTCGGCAGGTAAGTCCTGAACCACTCGCGCCACCGGCCGCCCATCCACCATCACCACTTCCACCTTTGGCGGAGGCGGGGCGACAGGCTTTGTCCCGGCAGCCCACTGATAAGCTCTGCGTCCTGTGACGCGGCACTTCCTTTTTCCGGCCTCATAGACCCTTCCAAGGCTCCGCAGCTCATGTGTGCGCGGCGTGACGGTGTTGATCGGCCACGCCAGCTCGTGCGCCAGCTCACTGTTCGTGAGGGCCTTCCCGCGCTCAAGGACGGCTAGCACGGCGGCCTGGCGCTCGGTCAGCTCACCCCCGATGCTCGCGAACGCTTCCTTGCTCGTATCGCGGACGCTCATGGTTAGAAGCCTTGTGAGGCACGCTCCTCCCGCCACTTCGCCCAGCGCGCCTTCTGTGCCCGCGAGATCTTGGCGAACTTGCTCGTCTTCGATCCGACCGGACGACCGCGCTTCCTCTTGGGAGCGGCTACCTCGATCTCGCCAGTCTCAGTCGCGAGCGCGTTGAAGAACACGCGGGTGTCTAAGGACACATGGTAGGTCTTCGCGACCTCGTAGACCTTGATGCTCTCTCGCTTCAGGTCCGCACGCTTCGCTAGCTCTTTGATGCGAGCCTCTACCTCCTTCATGGTGGCGAAGGTCTCGAACGGATCATGATCCAGTTCGTACTGGAGAATGAAGGCGATTGGCCCCTGCGGTTCGCTATTCACTACGTGGAAGTTCTTCTCCAAATAATCCGGTGTCCACCACATGTCTCCCGAGCTAAATCTTCCGTCCTCGTTCAGCCGCTTCAGGGTGATGCGTCTGTACGTTGATGAGACGTCTGCCGTAGTGGCCTCTAATACGTCGCCCACTTTGAATGTAGTCATAGTGATGTGATTAGAAGGGAACGTCCTCGGGACGGATCTCCTCACCCTGATCTAGCGAGGGATTGGAGCTGGCGTACGTCTTGCCCGGTACCGGGGTCTTGTCGAACTTCTCGCCCTCGATCTCTTCAGCGATCGGCCACTCCTTCGGCTCAGCCGCTCGCACCTTCGGAACGACATTCTCCTTGATGAAGGCCACGAGGAACTTACGGACCCCGATGAAGTACACCTTCCAGTCGTCGCTATCGTACAGCTCCTTGTCACCCTCAGGCTGAGGGAAGCCGTTACAGGTGGTACCTGCCTCGCTATCCCAGAAGAAGTTCGTGATCTTGTCACCGTTCTGGTAGATCGAGACGCCGCGACGTTCCTTCCCGCGCTCATCCTCGAACGCGTACGGCATCACCGCCACGGGGTACGAGAAGTCCACATTCGGGAGCTTCTTCATGTAGTCCGTGCCGAAGTTCGTGCCCGTGCCTTCCGACCAGGTGACTTCATCCTTGCCGTCCGAGAAGGTCGTGAGGATGTTCTCTCCGAAGTCGCCGGTCTCGAACTCGATCTTGGTGATGCGCACCTTCTCAATCGAGCGGTAGAGGAGCTCCCACTTCTCTCCCTTGGTACCGTCCTTCAGCTCGTACTTGCGGAGAACCGCGCCCTCGGTTCCCTCATCCACCTTCTCGTGGAACTTACCGTCTGACTTGATACCGATGTAGCGCCCGTTTGGTGTTGCTGATGTCAGCATATGTATTTTGGTTATTGCTTATTGTGAGCGTCTATAGGGCGTGTCTCATTCCCGTTGTGAGCATCGATCAAGGTGTTCACTGCGCGGGTCAGATGGAATAGATGTTCAACAACATCCTCCATCGTCACCCAATGTGCGTCAGAAGGCTTGGAGCAGAGCTGTTGGAGCGGCTCCATACCTAACGTGCAATGTTTTGCATAAACGCATACCCCGCGACCTTCCCAAGCGGCTGATACCGTGGGTACCACATCACACTTAGGAGCCAGGCGTTGAACCGCTCATCCACGAACTCGCGTGCCCAGCGGATCAGATCCTCACGCTGCGCTAGTGCGGCGGGGCTCATAACGCGAACGCTACTATGTAGGAACCGATGCCCAGAAGTGCCCCGTATGTGACAGCGGGCCATATGCTCATACTCCGAAGTGCGCTACGCCGATAATGCTCACCAGGAGAGCTACCACAAGGACGACGATCGCCCGCTCTTCGTCCCTGCGCCTCATGCTCTCTTTGATCTTGCGGGTGCGCTCAAGGGAGAGCTCCTCTGCCCGTTCAGTGTTGTAGGTCATATTTAGAAGCCATCATTAACTGCACGGCTCCCGTAGTAATGCTTGTCGTCGCCGAAGATCAGCCAGTTCATCAGGTCGTCTGTGGAGCGCATGTCCACCCCCACCTTCTCCCCGAACGTGGCAGCGATCCCGGATCGTAGAAACACCTCTCTACCAGTCTCCTGCTTCACCTCTGGTCGGCGCTCACGGTTCCTCCGGTTCTTGCGGCTCATAGGTATCTGCGGCTAGCTACTGAGTGCCCAATGTCCACGTAGCGGAAAGGCGGCTTGCCATTCCATACGTCGTTCTTGAGCCCTATCTCCCACTTCTTTGCCGTCTCACGAAGCCCTGAGAGGCGCTTGATTGTTACCTTTACCATATCAGAAGATGTGATAGTCGAGGTTGTCCCGACTGACGTAATAATTGCGGGTCCCGTACTTGTCGTACTCCGGTCCCTGATCGCAGATAGGCACCTCGCGATCCTCAGGCTGCACGTTGAGCTCTACGAGCTCCTTCGCACTGTAGTCTCGTGTGTCCATGATGTTTGTTTCCCGCTACCTCCGCCAGCTTCAGCAGAAGCGGAGGGAGGTAACGGCTGAAGCTTAGGGTAGGAGCTAAGAAGGAAAGGTGCTGGTGGGGAACATCGTAGAATTAAAAGGCCTCACGGGACTGGGTTTTACTCCACTCTACGCCTCTCCCCCATCAACACCCTTCCAATGTCCTACCTACTAACAGGCTACCACGCATGCGTAGAGATGCACGCGTGGCATGTGGATAACCTCCTGGCGTGCAATGGCGGTCGGGTAAGATGGGGGTATGACTAAAACAGCACCGGCCAAGAGCAAGTTCATCAATGTGCGTATTAGCAGGAGGGCTCACAAGGCTTTAAAGGAGGTAGCTCGTGCGGAGCGCCGCAGCCTCGTCGCTACGGTGGATAAGCTCCTTGGTGTATGAGGCCCTACCGCGAGGAGTACGTCCGCCAGGAGGCCGCCTGCGTGGAAGAGGGGTTCCACTTCCTCGGCTGGGACAATGGTTGGGCGGCGACGCCTCAGCGTGTACTGGATTGCCGTCAAAAGGCACACAATCAGCAGGCCCCTCGTGTCACCTTCGATGTTCAAGCGAACGACACAGGTTCGGTCAATATCCGGGGTTGTTCAGTTTGCAGGTGGTACTCAAAGTATGATTGTAGCGGATAGACCATGAACTCTCCCTACCGCGAGGAACCCGTCAGCCAGATACAGTCTGCAACCGATCTCTTCGGCCGGTACCGCGTCGTCCCTACCAAGAAGCGTCAGACAGAGCGCGGGGAGCTGCTCCGCTACTTCAGCCAGAAGACAGGATGGACGATCCCCCGCCTTTGCGGACGTATGCCTCCCGGTCTCACCCTTGAGGATCTCTACTACCTCAAATCAGCGGCAGACGGGTACGAGCGCGAGGGCAAGGGCGCGTGGAGCAAGGCGTTCTTCGGAGCTCTTAAGCCAAGGGTATGAACATTATCTGCTGGCTCTTCGGACACCGCGATCCGAACTGGGTGAATGGGTATTTTGTGCCGCTCTTACCGTTGCGTAGCTACCCTTGTAGTCGCTGCGGTGCTTCACCGTCGGCTCATCCGCGATAAGTACAATAGACGGCACTAGCGAACAGCTAGCCATACTGCGCGCATGAACGGTCTGCTACGGCAGGCCGTTTCGCGAGAAGTTATCAACAGGTCGGATTGCAAGTGAACGTGAGCAGGGGGTACTATGTATCCATGCTCATACCAAAGTACATTAGTGTACCTACCGGAAAGCGCGGAAGCCACGCTTCTTCATTTCCCGGTATGAGCACCGTCAAACGCCCGTAGTCTCACGACTGCGGGTTTTTGACGTTTGGAACACCAAGCTAGAGAGATCTCAGTCGCACCTCTCGATAAATAAACGCGTACTGTAAGTCCACATCAGGCGCTACTCCCTTCCGACGTGAACATCTGTGCGCTAGACGCCGCCGGCTCTTTCTAGAAGATGACGGAAGCAGGTGTTCACATCGGAGGGCGATAGCCTACATCACGGAGTGTAGGAGACTGGTTATGAGTGGAGAATACGATAGCCGGCTTGGTATCATATAGTTCTAATCTCGCCCAATCTACTACTGATCGGAAGCGAGGCTTTATCTAAACACCTATGAAAAGATGGATTGCTCCTAAGAATGGCGGCTACATCGTCTTTCGGTTGGAAGGCTTCAACGCGGTAGTGCCTCAGAGTGACATCAAGCCCCATAACTGGGACAAGCTGACATGTCCTTGTGGCCCTTCTGTAGAAGCCGACAAGGACGGCCACCACGTCATCCACTCCTCATTCGAGGAGAACGCCGCACTCGAAGCGTCCCTTAAATCCATCGGGCTATGAAGCTCGCTAAACCGAAGAAGCGATCCATCTCCAAACTCAAGAAGGAGCTTGATACCCTCTTCTCCCGCTACATCCGGTACTCAGCCGTTGAAAGTGATGGGTTAGTGTCCTGCTACACCTGCCCTCGAAGGGATCTTCCGGGGAAAATGCAGAACGGGCACTTCATCCCCCGCCAGTACCTCGCGCTCCGCTATGACGAGGTGAACAACAACGTCCAATGCTACGCCTGCAACATGCTCTACAACGGCCAGCCAGGAGCCTACGCCGTTCGGCTTGAGCAGGATCATGGGCCAGGGACGGTTGCTAGGCTGGAAGCCAAGCGCCGGGAGATCGTCCCGTCATTTCCATACGAAGAGCGCATCGCCCACTACAAAGCTAAGCTGGCGGAGCTCGGTCTTTGACCAGCAGGGCGGGGAGCTTGATGAAGTTCACCGCAAACGCCCACGCCTGCCGCTTTGTCATCC
>Ga0196958_10000072_pt1 | contig 40470 bp, 41 predicted proteins | sample S1v_10metaG_FD_148654 | JGI IMG/M metagenome (GOLD analysis project Ga0196958, IMG submission 148654) | Soil microbial communities from Anza Borrego desert, Southern California, United States - S1+v_10 | ecosystem: Environmental > Terrestrial > Soil > Desert | place: USA: California | collected... | reverse complement strand
CCGGGGGGCGGGTCGAGGCGGGCGGCGGCGGGCGGTTCCGCGCGGACCGGCGGCACGTCGGGGCGGGGTTCGCCGCGGACCGGCGGCGGTTCGGAGCGGGGCTCGGCGCGGCCGGGCGGGACGTCGGGCCGACCGGCCGGCTCGGGCCGGACCGCCGGCGGCTCGGGGCGGACCGGCTCCTGGTAGGCGGTGCGCTCCAGCTCCGGCGGCAGCGGCGGGGCCGCGGGCGGGTCGTCGTCGCGGATCGGCAGCAGCCGGCCGCTGTCGGAGTTGACCCGGTCGATGATCGCCTGCGGAGCGGTGTCCGAGGCGTCCTCCTCGGCACGTCGGCGTCGCCGACGCGGCGCCACCTCGCCGGAGCCCGCGCCGTACTGGGCGAGCAACTCCGCGACGGTGCGCTGGGTCTGCTCCGACTCGCTCTCTCGACTCATCAACTCCACCGTGCCCCGTGGCGGCCAGTCCGTCCAGTGTCGCCCGGTCGACGGCCGCGGGCCGGGGCGGCGCCCGGCTCCGCGCCGTCGTCCGGCCCATCAGTGTGGTCCAGCCGACGCAGGATGACACCTTCCCGCAGCGCCCAGGGGCAAATCTCCAGCTCGCCGAGTGACAGGGCTCGCATGGTGGCCTCCGCCACCAGCGCGCCCGCGACGAGCTGGTGGGCCCGGCTCGCGCCGACCCCCTCCAGCTCGGCGAGGTCGTGGGCGGACATCCGGGAGATGAACCCGGTGAGCTGGCGCAGGCCGGCCTGGGTGAGGACGCGGCGCGCCCGCGGCCCCGCCGACGACGGCGCCGCGCCGGTCAGCCGGGCCAGCGTCCGGAAGGTCTTCGAGGTGGCGACCACCCGGTCGGGCGGGCCGACCCGGCGCAGCTTCTTCGCCACCGGCGCGAGCTGCTCGTCCAGCCACTCGGCGGTCCCGGCGACCTCCGACCGGCTCGGCGGGTCGTGCCGGAACCGGGTCCGGGTCAGCCGGCCCGCGCCCAGCGGCAGCGAGCACGCCTGCTCGGGCTCCTCGTCCACGCCGACCGCCAGCTCCAGCGAGCCGCCGCCGATGTCCAGGCACAGCAGCCGGCCCGCCGACCACCCGTACCAGCGGCGCACCGCGAGGAACGTGTAGCGGGCCTCGTCCTCGCCGGAGAGCACCTCCAGGTCGACCCCGGTCTCGGACCGCACCCGCTCCAGCACCTCGGCCGAGTTGCCCGCCTCGCGCACCGCCGAGGTCGCGAAGGCCATCAGGTCCTCGCAGCCCAGCCGGGCGGCCGAAGCCTTGGTCGCCGCGACGGTGCGGACCAGCTGGTCCGCGCCCGCCCTGGTGAGCAGCCCGGCGCCGTCGAGCTGCTCGGCGAGCCGCAGCACGGACTTCTCCGAACTCATCGGCGTCGGGTGGGCACCCCGATGGGCGTCCACCACCAAGAGGTGGACGGTGTTGGACCCGACATCAAGCACCCCTAGGCGCACGGCGTGCACCGTACCCGGTCGGGCGGGTCAGGACTCGAACTTGTAGCCCAGACCGCGCACCGTGACCAGGTGGCGCGGCGCCGACGGGTCGGGCTCGATCTTCGAGCGCAGGCGCTTGACGTGCACGTCCAGCGTCTTGGTGTCGCCGACGTAGTCCGCGCCCCACACCCGGTCGATGAGCTGGCCGCGGGTCAGCACCCGGCCGACGTTGCGCAGCAGGTACTCGAGCAGGTCGAACTCCTTCAGCGGCAGGTTGACCTCGCCGCCGTCGACCGTGACGACGTGCCGCTCGACGTCCATCCGCACCGGCCCCGCCTCCAGGACCTGCGGCAACAGCTCCTCGGACTCGCCGCCGCGGCGCAGCACGGCGCGGATGCGGGCGATCAGCTCCCGCGCGGAGTACGGCTTGGTGACGTAGTCGTCCGCGCCCAGCTCCAGGCCGACGACCTTGTCGATCTCGCTGTCCCGGGCAGTGACCATGATCACGGGGACGGCCGAGCGGGCGCGCAGCTGCTTGCACACGTCGGTGCCGCTCATGCCGGGCAGCATCAGGTCGAGCAGCACGATGTCGGCGCCGTTGCGGTCGAACTCCTCCAGCGCCTCCTGGCCGGTGGCCGCGAGCGCCGCGGTGAAGCCCTCCTTGCGCAGCAGGAAGGCGAGCGGATCGGCGAAGGACTCCTCGTCCTCCACGATGAGCACCCTGGTCACAGCTCTCCTCCGGGTTCACCCGCGCCGGTCTGCACGGGGACGGCCAGTTCCGGCTTGGGCAGGTCGGCGGTGCGCTCGTCCCGGTCGGGGTGCGCCGGGATCCGCAGCGTGAACGTGGAGCCCGTGCCGGGCAGGCTCCACAGCTTCACCTCGCCGCCGTGGTTGGCGGCGACGTGCTTGACGATCGCGAGGCCCAGGCCGGTGCCGCCGGTGGCGCGCGAGCGGGCCCGGTCGACGCGGTAGAACCGCTCGAACACGCGGGTCTGCTGGTCCTCGGCGATGCCGATGCCCCGGTCGGTGACCGCGATCTCGACGAAGCCCGCGACCAGCCGGCGGCTGACCGAGACGGGGCTGCCCGGCGGCGAGTACGCCACGGCGTTGTCCAGCAGGTTGCTCAGCGCGGTGACCAGCAGCGTCCGGTCGCCCTCGACCTCCAGGCCGGTGGGCTCGTCGGTGGTGACCTCGATGCCCGCGGACTCGGCGGCGAGCCGGGAGCGGCTCATCGCCTCGTCGATCACGACGTCGACCTCGACCCGGTTCAGCTCGGGCAGCTTCTCCGCGCCCTGAAGCCGGGACAGCGCGATCAGCTCGGTCACCAGGGTGCCCAGGCGGGTCGCCTCCTGCATGATCTTGGCGCTGAACCGGCGCACCTCCTCGCGGTCGTCGGCGGCGTCCAGGACGGCCTCCGCGAGCAGCGCGAGCGCGCCCACCGGGGTCTTCAGCTCGTGGCTGACGTTGGCCACGAAGTCGCGCCGGGTCGCCTCGAGGCGGACCGCCTCGGACTCGTCCGAGGCGTCCACCACCACGAAGCCGTCGGTGAGCACCTTCACCCCGGCGTGCACCGCCTCCGGCTGGCGGCCCTTCACCTCCAGCGAGGACAGGTCCACGTTGACCACCTCGCCGGTCTGGCGGGCCAGCTCGGCGGCGCGCCGGGCGCGGTCGTCCACCCGGTTGTTGCGCACCACGCCGAGCTCCTCGGCGCGCGCGTTGTGCAGGACGACGTCCCCGAAGCCGTTGAGGACGACGATGCCGTCGTGGGAGGACTGGACCACCATGGCCATGAGGTCGGCGACGGTGAGGCCGGCGGGGCGATCGGATCGGGGGCGCGCGGTCGCCCTCCCGAGCAGGAAGGCCGCGCCGCCGATCAGCAGAGCGCCGATCGACAGGACGAGGTAACCCGTTGCGGTCACGGAGGCATCGTAAGCAGGCCAGGGAGGGCGCGGCCTAGTGCGCACGCGTGGTTCGTGACGCCGGCGACACCGTCCGGCACCGATGTTCTCCCGGCGGACGACTTCAGTTCACCCAATCGTGTCCAATCGCGTCAGGTCCTGTTCGGACAGCCGCAATTCGGCGGATGCCAGGTTCTCCTCCAGGTGACGGACCGACGACGTGCCGGGGATCGGCAGGACGTTCGGCGCGCGGTGCAGCAGCCACGCCAGGGCGACCTGCCGGGCGGTCGCCCCGTGCTCGGCGGCGACCTCGTCGAGGACCCGGTGGTGGAACGGGGTGAACCCGCCCAGGGGGAAGAACGGGACGTAGGCGATGCCCAGCGCGGTGGTCCGGTCCAGCGTGTCGGAGTCCGCCCGGTCGACCACGTTGAAGCTGTTCTGCACGCACGCCACCGGCGCGATCGCCCGCGCCTCGTCGAGCTGCTCCGGCCCCGCGTTGCTCAGCCCCAGGTGCTCGATCAGCCCCTCCTGCCGGAGCTCGGCGAGCACCCCGAACCGCTCCCCGACCGACCCCTCCTCCCGGCCGCCGACACGCAGGTTCACCACGTCCAGCCGGTCGACGCCCAGCGCGCGCAGGTTGTCGTGGACGGCTTCGCGCAGCTCGTGCGGCTGGTGGGCGGGCACCCAGCTCTTGTCGGGCGTGCGGCGGTAGCCGACCTTGGTGACGACCGTGAGGCCCTCGTACGGGTGCAGGGCTTCGCGGATCAGCTCGTTGACGACCCGGGGACCGTAGAAGTCGCTGGTGTCGATGTGGTCGACGCCCAGTTCGACGGCGCGGCGCAGGACGGCCTTCGCGTTCTCGGGGTCGGCCGGCGGACCGTAGACACCGGGCCCGGCGAGCTGCATCGCGCCGTACCCGATGCGGTTGAGGTTCAAGTTCAGCATGGCGTCGACTTTCATCGGCCGCGGAGCCCGGTGCCCCGCGTTGGCAGGATGCTGCCATGCCCGCGGGTCGGGGGCGGCGGGCGCGGTGCACGACACCAGGGCGAGCGGCACGGCCCGCACCAACCCCGCGCCCCAACCCCGCGCCCCAACCCCGCGCCCCAACCCCGCGCCCCTGCCCCGCGCCCCTGCCCCGCGCCCTGCCCCACAACTTGCAACACTTCGGCTTTCGCTTTTGGGTTTCCGGCACACCCCGTGCAGACCGGTCTCTTCGTGTTCTCCCCGTATGGCCTGCCCGGAGGGCTACCATGCTTTTCTGGGGGGTGCAAGCACGCTTTTCGCTTGCACCCCCCAGAAAAGCATGGTCGTCTTTGACAGGCCATACGGGGAGAACACGACCGCTCTTTCTTTTCCTTCTCCTTGGCGGCCTGCCTGTCCGGCGAGGACTCTTTTAATCCCTTCAGCCTCGGACGGTACAGCACCAAATCTCACCCGGATCGGTGCGCGACCCAAGTATGAAGAGCGGCCGAGAGGCCACCAAGGAGAAGGGAAGTGCGTCGTGTTCTCCCCGTACGGCCTGCCGGAGGCAATCATGTTTTCCGGGGGGCGTCAAGCGAAGAGCGTGCTTGACGCCCCCCGGAAAACATGATTGGGCTGCGCCCAGGCCGTACGGGGAGAACACGAGGCACACGGCTGCGCTGAAGCGCCGCCGCGCGGGGCGCGGCTTGCGGCGAGAGCTGAGGCGCCGCCGCGCGGAGCGCGGCCTGAGGCGAGAGCTGAGGCGCTGCCGCGCGGGGCGCGGCCTGAGGCGAGAGCTGAAGTGCCGTCGCGTGGAGCGGTTCTGTGGCTGCTGAACGGAATGTGGCCTGCCGCCATCGAGGCAGCAGGCCGCATCCGACGATTCCGGCTGATTCCGACCAAAGGCTAGCGGCCCTGGTTGGCGACGGCCTTGATGGCGTTCGCCGCCGCGTCCGGGTCGAGGTAGGTGCCGCCGGGGGTGACCGGCTTCAGCGCCTCGTCCAGGTCGTAGCGCAGCGGGATCCCGGTGGGGATGTTCAGCCCCGCGATGTCCTCGTCCGAGATCCCGTCGAGGTGCTTCACGAGCGCGCGCAGCGAATTGCCGTGCGCCGCGAGCAGCACCGTCCGGCCGGCGCGCAGGTCCGGCACGACCGCCGATTCCCAGTACGGGATCATCCGCTTGACCACGTCCAGCAGGCACTCGGTGAGCGGCAGGTCCGGGCCGAGGTCCGCGTAGCGCGGGTCGGCGTCCTGGCTGAACTCGGAGCCCGGCTCGATCGGCGGCGGCGGGGTGTCGTAGGAGCGGCGCCAGAGCATGAACTGCTCCTCGCCGAACTCCTCCAGGGTCTGCTTCTTGTTCTTGCCCTGCAGCGCGCCGTAGTGCCGCTCGTTGAGCCGCCAGTCGCGGCGGACGGGGATCCAGTGGCGGTCGGCCGCGTCCAGGGCCAGGTTCGCCGTGGTGATGGCCCGGCGCAGCAGCGACGTGTGCACCACCTCGGGGAGGATGTTCGCCTCGCGCAGCAGCACGCCGCCGCGCCGCGCCTCCTCCACCCCCTTCTCCGACAGGGGGACGTCCACCCAGCCGGTGAACAGGTTCTCCGCGTTCCAGACGCTCTCGCCGTGGCGGAGCAGCACGAGGGTTCCGACAGCCATGGCCGCAAGCCTGCCAGATGGCACTGCCCGGCACCCGCGCGCTGTGATCGCCGCCGCGCGACCCGGCGCCGGCCGGGGCGCGGTCGCCCACGACCTCCCCCTGACGGGCGGGAGGCCCCCGGCGCCGGGCCGGGGGCCTCCCGCCACGACGGCTCGTCAGAGGCCGAGACCGCCACCGAGGCCGCCCAGCGGCTTGGTCAGCGGCCCGAGGACCGACATCAACGGCTTCACCGCACTGCTGAGGCTCGCCCCGTTGTCCAGGTTGCCCATGCTGGGCGCGGCGCTCGCGGCCGGCGCCGCGAGGACGAGGGCCGTGGTGGTGAGCAGGACGAGCTTGCCGAACGTGCGCATGTGATCTCCGAACGTGGATGTGCAGGAACAACCGGTCATGCTGTCGGCTCGTGGAGGGGTCGGCGATCCCAAGCGCGAAGGTCAACACTTCCGTGTGAAGCCGTCGCCCCTGATCGAGTGGGGTTGCCGGTGCGCTCCGGCGTCCTCGTCGCTCCACCGGCTCCTGTTCCGGCGACGCGCGCGGTGGCGGGGTGGAGCGGACGGGCGCCTCGGCGCCCGGCCGCGGCGGCGCTCGCGACACCGCGGCCGGGCCGGCGCGGTGCTGCGGCGGCGCGGGGAGGGGTCTTGGCCGGTCGATCGGTGGGTGCGCGGGTCGTCGTGCCGGCGGCGGGGGCGTCTGGTGGCCGTCCCGCTCCCGGGGCGGCGCGGTCCCGGCCGGCGCGTCGGCGGGGCGGTCGGTGACCGGCGCGGTCTCGGACAGCACCGTGGTCACCGGTGACGGGAACCGGGTCCGGCGGTGACCGGCCCGGCGGCGCGGGCGGACCGGGCGGTGCTGGGCGACGTCGCGCACAGCCTGGTGATCACCGGGGACCGCAACCGGGTGGTCGTGTCGCTCACCGGCTCGGACCTGCCCCCGGTGCGGGTGCGCCGGCCGCGGCGGCGGAGCCGGGCCGAGCGGCTGCTGTTCGGCGCGGTGGGCGCGGTCGGGGCCGGGGACCGGCCGCTGCTGTGGTTGCGGCCGGACGCCGGGGTGATCCGGGTGCGGCCGCGGGCCGAGGACGCGGCCCTGCGGGCGTGGTGCGACGACGGGGCGTCCCGGGTGCGGCTGGTGTGCGGTCGCGGCGGCCAGGGCAAGACCACGACCGCCCGGCGGCTGGTGGCCGACCTGCGGGCCGAGGGCTGGCTGGCCGGGTTCGCCGACCTGTCCGGGGTGACCTCGGACGAGGTCGGGTCCGAGCCGGTGCGGCGGCGGTGGGCGGAGCTGGCGGCGGCGATGGGCAGCCGACCGGTGCGGCGCGGCCGGGTGCTGCTGGTGGTGGACTACGCGGAGGACGAGCCGCTGGCGCTGCGGCGGCTGCTGGGCCTGGTGCGGGACGCGCCGTCGGTGCGGTTGCTGCTGCTGAGCCGGACCGAGGGCGACTGGTGGCCCGCGCTGGTCGCCGACCCGGCGTGGTCGCGCCTGGTCGACCCCGGTGTGGTGCCGCTGCGGTCGATCACCGACGACCTGACGCCGGCCGAGGTCGGCGAGGTGTGGGTCGACGCGGTCCGGCGGTTCGCGGCCCGCCTGGGCGTCGAGGTCGCGCCGACGGCGCCGGACCGGGCGTTCGCCACCACCCTGGACCTGTACGCCGACGCGCTGCTGCGGGTGCTCGGCGCCGACGCCGCGGACGCCGGCGGGGACCCGGTCCGGGGCCTGCTGGCGCACGAGCTGCGGCACGTGCGCGCCGTGCTCGACGAGCAGCGGGTGCCGGTGCGGCCGGGCGACCAGGCGCTGGCGCTGCTCGCGCCCTTCCTGGCGCCGGCGGCGCGGGTCGAGGAGGCGGCGGGGGCGCTGGGCGCCCTGGGCGTGGTGGCCGACCCGGACCCGGCGGTGCTGCGGCGCGCGGCCAGGGCGCTGGGCCGGCTGTACCCCGACGTCCACGACGGCGACCCGGGCCGGGCGGTGGGCGTGTGGGCGCCGCCCCGACCCGACCGGCTCCCGGACACCCACGTGCTGGTGGTGGCGGCGCAGGCCCCGTCGGACGAGGACTGGGCCGGGCTGGTGCTGGGGCTGTGCGGCGGCGACGACGTCGGGCGCGCCGCGCGGGTCGTGCGGGTGCTGGCCAGGTGCCTCACCACCCCCGGCGCGCCCGAGCACCACCCGGACGGCCTGCGGCGGGTCGCCCTGGCCGTGGACCGCCTCGTGCGGGAGCACCCGAAGGGCTACGCGCTGCCGGTCGTGGTGCTGCTGCCGGGCCGGTTCACCCCCGCCCTGGCCGCGGCCCTGGCCGGCCTCACCACCGCCGAGGTGGCCGCGATCGACCGCGCGGTGCGGGCGTTCGGCCCCTCCACCCGCCGCGCGGCCGACGCGGTGCTCCTCTCCCGGCGGCTGGCGCGGGACACCGCCCCGGTCCCGGGAGCCGACCACGCCGCGCTCGGCCGCCACGCGGGCGAGCTGCACCGGCTCGCCACCGACCTGTCGGGGGCGGGGCAGCGGCAGGAGGCTTACGCGGCGGCCCGGCGCGCGGTCGAGGTCTACCGCGGCCTGGTGGTGGCCGGCCGCGAGGAGCACCTGCCCGACCTCACCGCGGCGCTGAGCGGCCTGGCCGGCCGGCTGTCGGAGGGGGGGCCGGCCGGACGTGGCGCTCACCGCGGCCCGGCACGCGGTCGGGATCCGGGAGCGGCTCGCCGCGGCCGACCCGGACGGGCACCTGCCCGACCTCGCCGGCTCGCTGACCAACCTGGCGGGCTTCCTGTCGGTGGTGGGGCGGCGGGACGAGGCCCTGCCGGCGGCCCGGCGCGCGGTGGACCTGATCGAGGAGCTGACCGCGGCCAACCCCGCCAAGCACCTGCCCGACCTCGTCGGCGCGCTGCACAACCTCGCCACCCTGCTGCAGGACCTGTCCCACCCCGACGCCCCCACGACCCACCACCGCCTGACCACCGCCCGCTCCCGACTGCACACGCGACCCGAGCCGACCGACGACACCACCGGCCCGCGGTAGCGGCGGCAAGGTCACAGTCGGCCTTCGTCGAGGCCCGACGGTCGGTGTTGGTTGCCGGAAGTCGTTCCGCGTCGGACCGGTTGCCGTACTTCCGTGCTGTACGGGTCTGCCTGCCGTATGGGTGGTTATCCGCTGCGTTACGGGTGTGTTCTGGGCTCTTCGGGCTATAACGCGGGTGCGCGGGAGTGGGTCGGAGGAGGGGTTTGGTGGCTGGACGTTCGCGGGGTGTGCGGGTGGTGGTGCCGACGTTGGTGGTTGCGGCGGTGTCGTCGGGGTTGGCAGTGGTGATCAACCTGGCCACTGAGTGGAAGACCAATCCGTGGGCGTGGGTCGGCGTGGTGGTGTTGACGCTGGCAGCGGCCGGTGTGTCGTTGTGGTCGTCCCGGTCCCTGGGTGCCGACGCGCCTGCCGGTGGCACGCACGTGGAGCGGTCGGTGATCGGTGACGTGTCGGGGGGCACGGTGGTCACCGGGGACGGGAACCAGGTTCAGCGTTGACCGACACCACGCGGGTGGACCGCTCTGTTCTGGGCGGTGTGTCGGACGGTCTCGTCATCACGGGCGACAAGAACCGAGTGGTGGTGTCGCTGGACGGCTCGTCGGCCCCCGTGGTGCGGGTGAGCCGGCCGTGGTGGCGGAGCCGTGCGGAGCGGCTGTTGTTCGGTGTGCCGGAGCCGGTGGTGGCCGGGGATCGCCCGTTGTCGTGGCTGCGGACCGATGCCGGGGTGATCCGCGTCCGCCCTCGCCCGGAGGACGAGTCACTGCGGGCGTGGTGTGATGGCGGACCGTTGCGGGTGCGGTTGGTGTGCGGCCGCGGCGGGCAGGGCAAGACCACGACCGCCGGGCAGTTGGTCGCGGGGCTGCGGCGGGCGGGGTGGTTGGCCGGGTTCGTGGATCTGGCGGCGGTGTCCTCGGGCGAGGTCGAGTCGGAGGCGGTCCGGCGTCGGTGGGCGGAGTTGGCGGCGGCGCTGGGCAGCGGGCCGGTGCGGCGTGGTCAGGTGCTGTTGGTGGTGGACTACGCGGAGAACGAGCCGTTGGTCGTGCGGCGCCTGCTCGGTCTGGTGCGGGACGTGCCGTCGGTGCGGGTGTTGCTGCTCAGCCGGGGTGAGGGCGATTGGTGGTCGGGCCTGGTCTCCGACCCGGCGTGGTCGCGGCTGGTCGACCCGGAGGTGGTGCGGCTGCGATCGATCGCCGACGCGCTGACCGGGGAGCAGGTCGCGGAGGTGTGGGCGGATGCCGTCCAACGATTCGCGGATCGCGCGGGCACGGTGGTCCCGATCGGGCGTTGGAGGCGTGGGCTCCGCCGCGGCCCGACCGGCTTCCCGACACGCACCTCCTCGTCGTGGCCGGCGACGCGGCTTCGGATGCGGACTGGGGCAACCTCGTACTGGCTCTGTGCGGCACCCACGATGTCGAGCACGCCACCCGCGTCACCCTGGTTCTGGCGCGGTGTCTGAGCACCCCTGGTGCCGGCAAGAGGTACCCGGTAGGGCTTCGCCGTGTGGCCCTCGCGATCGACCGCGCCGTGCTGGCGGCCGGATTCTCCACGCGTCGCGCCGCCGACGCGGTCTTGATCTCCCGCCGCCTGACCACCGACACCACGCCACCCGCCGGTGCCGACCATGCCGCGCTCGCTCACCACGCCTCAGAACTACGACAATTGGCCAACAGGTTGGCGGAGGTGGGGCGGCGCGAACAGGCACTCGAACCGGCACAGCGGGCGGTCGGGATCTACTCCGAACTGGCCGAGGCCAAACCTGACACCTACCTGCCCAACCTCTCCACGTCCCTCAACAACCTCGCGGTGCTGTTGGATGAACTTGGTGATCCCAACGCATCCACAATCCATCAACGTTCAGAGGTGCTGCGTAAGCAACTGGAGAGCGAGCAACCTCCGGCTATCGATTCCTGACGGTCCTCACGTCGTATCAAGGGTGGCAACACAACAACCCGGCAGCCCGAGGGCAAGTCTGTGGGCTGAAGGCGTAGACGCTTCCGTGAAGGCGATTGCCGGCTGCCCGAAACCGGGTGGGGCAACCGCTCTTGGAGAAGTCCGCTACTCGTGCCGTGGCCCGTCACACGGACTCGGGAGCCTCCTGGGAGGAGCGCAACCCCAAGCGGCCGTGCCGATCGACTCGTCGGTTCACACGGCGGCTTGGCGGCGTGTCCGCGAAGCCGGCCTGCCGCCCGCTCAGGCCGCTTCCCCTGCACTGGTTCCCACAGGTCGAATCGAGCCGATGACCTGCCTCGACCAACCACCCCGTCAACGCCCCTCGCGCGCCCGCAGGTCCTTGCGCAGGATCTTGCCCGACGCCGACTTCGGGATCGCCTCGATGAACTCCACGACGCGCACCTTCTTGTGCGGCGCAACGTGTCCCGCCACGAACGAGAGCACGCCGTCCGCGTCCAGGGAAGCGCCCGCCTGCGGCACGACGAACGCCTTGGGCACCTCCTCGCCCTCCTCGTCGCGCACGCCCACCACGGCCGCGTCGGCGATGTCCGGGTGGGTCAGCAGGAGGGCCTCCAGCTCGGCCGGCGGCACCTGGTAGCCCTTGTACTTGATCAGCTCCTTGACCCGGTCCACGATGGTGACCGCGCCGTGCTCGTCGATCACCGCCACGTCACCGGTGCGCAGCCACCCCTCGGCGTCCAGCGTCGCGGCGGTGGCCTCCGGGTTGTTCAGGTAGCCCTTCATCACGTTCGGACCGCGGCACCACAGCTCGCCGCGTTCGCCGACGCCCACGTCCTCGCCGGTCGCCGGGTCGACGAAGCGGCACTCCATGTTCGGCGCGATGACGCCGACGGTGCCCACGGAGATGTCGTCGCGGCCGTCCGGGATCGAGTGGCTGACCGGGCTCATCTCGGTCATGCCGTAGCCCTGCGCGACGCGGCAGCCCAGGCGCCGGGCCACGGCCGCCGCCAGGTCGACGTCCAGCGGCGCGGCGCCGGAGAAGATCGTGTCCAGCCCGGACAGGTCGTACTGGTCGACCAGCGGGTGCTTGGCCAGCGCCACGGCCAGCGGCGGCGCGATGTAGACGCGGTTGGTGCGGTGGTCCTGGATGACGCGCAGGAACTCGGGCAGGTCGAACCTGGGCATGGTCACCACGGTCGCGCCCACGTGCAGGCCGTTGTTCATCAGCACCTGCATCCCGTAGATGTGGAAGAACGGCAGCACGGCCAGGATGCGGGTGGTCGCGCCGACCTTGAGCAGCGGGCCGCACTGCACGATGTTGGCGACCAGGTTGCGGTGGGTCAGCATGACGCCCTTGGCGCGCCCGGTCGTGCCCGACGAGTACGGCAGCACGGCCACGTCCTCGGCCGGGTCGATGGTCACCTCGGGCACCGGGCCGGTCGAGCCGAGCAGGTCGGCCAGGCCGGGGTGGCCCTCGGCCGCGTCGAGCACCACCACGTCGTCGACACCGGCCCCGGCCGCGCCCGCCGCGGCGGTGGGCAGCAGGGCGGAGACGGTGAACAGCATCCGCGCGCCCGCGTCCGCCAGCTGCTCGGCCACCTCGTCGGCCGTGTAGAGGGCGTTGATCGTGGTCGCGGTCGCGCCGGCGCGGAGGATGCCGTGGAAGACGACCGCGTAGTGCGGGGTGTTGGGGCTGAGGACGCCGACCACGTCGCCCTTGCCGATGCCGCGCTCGGCGAGGGCCGCGGCGAGGCGGTCGACGGCGCCGGCGAGCTGGGCGTAGGTGAGGGAGGCCCCGGACGCGCCGTCGACCAGCGCCACGCGGTCCGCCCGGGCGCCGAGGTCGGCGAACAACAGCTCGTGCAGCGGGACGTCCGGCACCTCGACGTCGGGGAACGGACTGCGGAAGACCATGCGGCGGCCTCACTTACTCCTGGGTGACGACGATCCCGCCATCGTGAGCCACGGCACACCGGGGGTCAAGGAAAGGCGTTGATCACGAAGGCGTTACGCAACCCGATCGATAACACTCGAATGGAGTAGCGCCGGCTCTTGTGGTGATCCACGGCGATCTGCCAAGTTGGCAGGGCCGGACCGGGTCGGCTCCCACGCACTCCAACGACCCGGGCAGGCGCCACCGCGGTTCGCCATTCCCCCGTCGAACCGCGGCCCGCTGGGATTCCCGGGCTCCCCCCGCCCGGATCCCCCGAGTAGCGGGGAACCGACGCGGGGCGGCTTGAGCTCGCGACTCCCCCTCTCTCCCAAGCCGCCCCGCGCTCCCGCGCCGGGTCACCCTGAGTAGAGCTTCCCTCGGTTTTACTCACCCGTTCGGGTGGCAGGGGTCACCGCGGCCCTGCGGCGGCGGCGCCAGAGGAGGTAGCCGAGCAGCGGCGCCCCGAGCACGACGGCGAACGGCAGCGCGGCCCCGATGACGACGAGCAGCCACGCCGCCGCGCCCACCAGGGCGTCCCAGCCGCCGGCCAGCGCGGTCAGGAAGTCCTCGTCCTCGGGCGGGGCGGGCGCGCTGCTCCCGGCCGCCACCGAGACGGTCAGGGTGGACAGGGCGATCCGCCCCTTGAGCGCGTCGTGGCGGCGCTGGAGCGACTCCAGGTCGGACTGCCGCTTGGTCAGCTCGGCCTCGATCGCCGTGATCTCCGACGTGGACCCCGCCCGCTCCAGCAGCCCGCGCACCCGCTCCACGCTGGCCCGCTGGTTGGCCAGCCGGGCCTCGACGTCCACCACCTGGTCGGTCACGTCCTCGGTGCGCACCTCGCGGCGCCCCACCGCCACGTCCGGCAGCCCGGCCAGCGACGCGAGCACCGCGTCCAGCCGGTCACCGGGCACCCGCAGGGTGACCGTGCCGCGGTCCTCGGTGGTGTTCTCCTGCGCCGGGAACCCGCCCGCGGTGATCGCCAGCTCCTTGACCCGGGCCAGCACCCCCGCGACGTCCGCGGCGCGCAGCTCGACCTTCGCGGTGCGCACCAGCTGCCTGCCCTGCGCGACCGGCTCGGCGGCCCGGTCCGGCAGCCCCTCCTGGCCGCGGCGCTCGGCCTGCCCGTCGGCGCGCTCCGCCGGGGCCGGGGCGACCGCCGGCGCCCCGCCGCTGCTCTCGCCCGCGGAACACCCGGCCAGCGCCAACACCGCCAGCGCCAGCGCGAGCCCCACTCGTCCGCCCATGTTCCCCTCCGGTGATCCGTTGCCCCGTGGACGGAGCACCGGGGAGGACCGGTTGCGCAAAGATGATCACGATTCGGCCACCGGCCGGGGTCACTGCTCCACGAGGTGCTGGAACGCCCGGAGGTTCGCCAGCGACTCCCCGCGCGAGACCCGCCAGTCCCACTCACGCCGGATCGCGCCCTTGAACCCGATCTCCAGCAGCGCGTTGAAGTCGCCGTCGGCCGCCTCCACCACCTGCCCGAGCACGCGGTCGAGCTCGTCGGCCGTCACGGCGTGCAGCGCGATCCGGCCCACCAGGTGGATGTCGCCGCGCGGGTCGACCGCGTAGTGCACGCCGTAGAGCTTGGTGTTGCGCCGCAACAGGAACCGGTACACCTCCTCGTGCGCCTCGTCCGGGTTGCGGCACACGAACGCCTCGACCAGCAGGGCGTGCCGGCCGACCACCAGCCAGCAGTTGGTCTGGAGCTTCTTGGCGCCGGGCAGGGTCACGAAGAACCTGCCCGGTTCCTTGCGCTGGTAGACCAGCTCGCGGTCGTCCAGGGCGGACCGGATGATCTCGTCCAGGCTCAAGTGCCGGCCTCCTCGCGGAACACGTCCCGTGCTTGGGCGTACCCCGCCAGCAGCGAATCAGTCGTGCGGTCCCAGGAGAACCGGTGGGCGTGCCCGACCGCGTTGGCGGCCAGCTCCTCCCGGCGCGCGGGGTGCAGGGCCAGCTCGCCCAGCGCGCGCGCCCACGGCCCGGCCTCGTGCCCCTCGACCAGCAGGCCCGACACGCCGTCGCGCACGGCCACCGGCAGCCCGCCGACCGCCGCCGCCACGACCGGCGTCCCGCACGCCTGCGCCTCCAGCGCGACCAGCCCGAACGACTCGTTGTGGCTGGGCACCGCGACCACGTCGGCCGCCCGGTACACCCGCGCCAGCGCCTCGCCGCCCTGCGGCGGCAGGAACCGCACCACGTCGGCCACGCCCAGCTCGCCGGCCAGCCGCTTGAGCTCCTCGGGCGTCCGCACCCCGCTGCCGGACGGCCCGCCGACGACGAGCACGACCAGCCGCTCCCGCAGCAGCGGCGCGTGCAGCAGCAGCTCGGCGGCCGCCCGGATGAGCACGTCGGGCGCCTTGAGCGGCTGGATGCGGCCCACGAACGCGAGCACCACGGCGTCCGGCCGCAGGTCCAGCGCGGCGCGCGCGGCGCCCCGGTCGCCCGGCGTGAACCGGTCGAGGTCGACCCCCGGCGGCACGACGACCACCTTCGCCGGGTCCGCGGCGTACAGGTCGACCAGCTCCCGCGCCTCCACGTCGGTGTTGGCGACCAGCCGGTCGGCCTCGGCGACCACCTGCTCCTCGCCGATCACCCGCATCCGCGGCTCGGGGGTGTCGGACGTGGCGAGGTTGGCGTTCTTCACCTTCGCCAGGGTGTGCGCGGTGTGCACCAGCGGCACCGCCCAGCGCTCCCGCGCCAGCCACCCCACCTGGCCGGACAGCCAGTAGTGCGAGTGGACGACGTCGTAGTGGCCCGGGTCGTGCCGCGCCTCGGCCCGCAGCACGCCCGCCGTGAACGCGCACAGCTGGCCGGGCAGCTCCTCCTTGCCCAGGCCCTCGAACGGCCCGGCCACCACGTGCCGCACCGTCACGCCCGGCGCCAGCTCCGCGACCGGCGGCAGGTCCGAGCCGGTCGCGCGGGTGAAGACCTCGACCTCGACGCCGCGCCGCGCCATGCGCGTCGCCGTCTCCACGATGTAGACGTTCATGCCGCCCGCGTCGCCCGTGCCGGGCTGCTCCAGCGGCGAGGTGTGCACCGACAGCACCGCGACCCGCCTCACGCCGCCACCTCCGCGGTGGGCGCGGCCGGGCCGGCGGCGTGCGCCCGGAGCGACCGGCGCCGGGCGGACGGGTGCGGTAAGGCCGGGCGCCGGGAGGACGGCCGGTCGGCGAACCGGTGCGACCGCACCTCCCCGGACGGGGTCCAGCCGTGCGCCGGCACCACGGCCGGACCGGGGACGGGGCCCGCCCCGCGGGCCACCGGCCGCGCGCCGGGGGTGGTGAGGAGTGAAGTCAGCACGCCCAGTCCCAACGCGCCGCCGGACTCATCGCTTCCCACCGCGCGCACATCGCCCGCGGGTCAGAGCGCGGACATCGTCTGCCACTGGGCCCACGGGATCTGCCAGTCGTACCAGTCGTACTGCGCGGGCAGCGTGGTGATCGAGCCGGTGACCTCCACCGGGTCGCCGACCAGGGCGCTGTCGTAGTACGCCTTGGCGTCGGCCTCCAGCAGGTTCGCGCAGCCGTGCGAGGTGTTGTTCCTGCCGATGTTGGCCGCGTTGTCGTTGTTCTCGTGGATGAACTCGCCGTGGTTGGAGAACCGGACGGCCCACTTCTTCAGCACGTTGGTGTAGCCGTAGCGCGGGTTGTCGAAGCTGAACTGCGGGTCCTTCTGCATCACCACGAACGTGCCGTTCGGGGTGGTCAGCTCCGGGTCCGCGTCCCGGCCGAACGACGCGGGGTAGGTCGCCACGGTCGCGCCGTCGCGCTGCACCACGAGCTGGTGCGACGGGGTGTGGATCTTGACGACCTGGTTGCGGCCGATGGCGAAGTCGCTGGTCACGTCGGCCCGGCCGTACGCGCCGCCGCCGTAGTGCACGCCGTAGAGCTTGGCCTCCACGTGCACCTCGGTGTCCGCGGGCCAGTACGCCTCCGGCCGGTAGTGCACCTCGCGCGGGTTCAGCCAGGCCCAGCTGCCCTTGACGTTCGCCGAGTTGGTGACGGTCAGCGCCTTCTCCACGGCGGCCCGGTCGGCGACGTCGGCCTCGAACCGCACCATGATCGGGATCGCGACGCCGACCACCTGGTCGTCGCCGGGGAACAGCGTGGCGCGCACCTGGGAGGCCGCTTCGAGGGTGGTGAACGCGCCCTTCAGCTCGACCTTCCTGCCGTCGGAGCCGGTGGCCTGGCCGGTGTAGGCGTAGCTCTTGCCGAAGCCGAGCGGTTCGGTGCTCGCCCAGGACCTCCGGTCCTCGGACAGCGCGCCCTCGACCTGCTCGCCCTCCGGGTTGGTCAGGGCGACCTGGTCGATCGTGCCCTCGGCGACGGTCACCCGGACCGGCAGGTTCACCGGAACGCCGGTCGCGCCGTCGGCGGGCGCGGTGGTGAACTTCGCCACCGGTGGCGCGTCGCCGCCCCGGGGCTGCGCCGCGCCTTCTTCCACCTCGGCCGAGCAGCCGGCGAGGAACACCACGCCGAGCAGCAGGGCCGTGAGCCTCTTGCGCACAGTTCGACCTCCCGAACCAAGGACGCGCACCGGGACCGTCAGGTGCAGGTGATCCGTGTCACGGACCTAGGATCACCGGCGTGACCCGTCCCATCGCAGTCGTCACCGGAGCCAGCGCGGGTATCGGCGAAGCCACCGCCCGCAGGCTCTCCGCCGAGGGCTTCCACGTCGTGCTGGCCGCCCGGCGGCTGGACCTCCTCCACACTATCGCGGATGACATCGGCGGCACGGCGCTGGAACTGGACGTGACGGAGCCCGCATCGGTCGCGGCGCTCGTGGCCGCCGTCCCGCGGGTCCGGGTGCTGGTCAACAACGCGGGCGGCGCGCGCGGCCTGGACCCGGTCGCGGAGGCCGACGAGGACGACTGGCGGTGGATGTGGGAGACCAACGTCCTGGGCACCCTGCGGGTCACCAAGGGCCTGCTGCCCGCGCTGATCGGCTCCGGTGACGGCCACGTCGTGACGGTGACCTCCGTGGCGGCCTACGAGGCGTACGACAACGGCTCCGGCTACACCTCGGCCAAGCACGCCCAGTCGGCGCTGCACCGGACGCTGCGCGGCGAGCTGCTGGGGCAGCCGGTCCGCGTGACGGAGGTCCTGCCGGGGATGGTGGAGACCGACTTCTCGGTCAACCGCTTCGAGGGCGACGCGGAGCGGGCGGCGGCGGTCTACGCGGGGCTGACGCCGCTCACGGCGGACGACGTGGCGGACGTCATCGCGTTCGCGGTGACCAGGCCCTCGCACGTGAACCTGGACCAGATCGTGCTCAAGCCGCGGGCGCAGGCGTCGGCGACGCGGGTGCACCGGGGCTGAGGGCCGCCCGCGGCCTCAGGTCAGGTCGCAGCCCACCAGCACCGGTTCCGGGTGCAGCTCCACCCCGAACGCCGCCCGCACGCCGTCGCGCACCTCGCGCGCCAGGTCGAGCAGGTCCACCGTGGACGCGCCGCCGCGGTTGGTCAGCGCCAGGGTGTGCTTGCCGGACAGCGCGACCCGGCCGCCGGGGCCGCGGTGCCCGCGGGCGAACCCCGCGCGCTCGATCAGCCAGGCCGCGGAGAGCTTGTGGTGGCCGGGGCCGGCCGGGTAGGCGGGCACGTCGACGTGCCGCCCCAGGCGCTCGGCGACGCGGATCAGGACGCCGGCCAGCGTCGAGTCGTCCAGCAGCGGGTTGGTGAAGAACGAGCCCGCGCTCCACGTGTCGTGGTCGGCCTCGTCGAGCACCATCCCCTTGCCGCGCCGCAGTTCCAGCACCGCCTTGCGGGCGGCCTCGGCGGGCACCCGCTCGCCCTGCGCCACGCCCAGCACGCGGGCCAGCTCGGCGTACCGGATGGGCGCGGACTGGCCGCCCGAGGTCAGCGCGAACCGCGCGCGCAGCACCACGGCGTGGTCGGTGCCCTTGAGCACGCTGGTGCGGTAGGCCAGCCCCAGCGAGTCGGCGGGCCGCTGGTGCACCCGGCCGGTGCGCCGGTCCAGCAGGTCGACCGACGTCAGCACCTGGGAGACCTCCACGCCGTACGCGCCGACGTTCTGCACCGGCGTCGCGCCGACCAGGCCGGGGATGCCGGACAGGCACTCCAGCCCGCCCAGGCCCTGCGCCACGGCCTCGGCGACGACGGAGTCCCACTCCTCGCCCGCCTCGACGGTCAGCTGCACGAGGCCGTCGCCCAGCGGGTCCAGGCGGCGGCCGAGGGTGCCGACCCGCACGGCCGTCCCGGCGAAGCCGGCGTCGGCGATCACCAGGTTCGAGCCGCCGCCGAGCAGCAGCACGGGCTCGCCCGCGGCGTCCAGCTCGCGCACGGCTTCGACCAGGTCGGCGGCGGTGGTCGGGCTCACGAACCGCGCCGCCGGGCCACCGAGCCGGAGCGTGGTGCGCTCGGCCAGCGGCACGCGGGTGCGCACCTGGGCACCGGACAGCGGGGTGGTCACGGCCGTCAACGGTAGCCTCCGCGGCATGGCACGCCGCATCGAGCACCTGACGACGTCCCGCCGGCCCGCGTCGGAGGTCTTCTCCGCGCTGGTGGACGAGACCTACCTGCGCGACCGGTTGGCGGCCCTCGGCGGGGTGGGCGCGGAGCTGGTCGCGTTCACCCGCACCGACGCCACCACGTCCTACCAGCTCAAGCAGGGCGTCGCCGCGGACCGGCTGCCGCCGGTCGCGCGCGGGGTGCTGGGCGGCGACCTGGTGATCGACCGCGCCGAGTCGTGGACCGAGGCCGGGCACGCCGGGACCGTCGAGGTCACCCTCAACGGCGTGCCGGGCCGGCTGGACGGGACGATCACGCTGGCCGACGCGGCCGGTGGCGGGAGCGAGCTGACCCTGGTCGGCCAGGTCAAGGTCGGCGTCCCGCTGCTGGGCGGCAAGCTGGAGGGGCTGATCGCCGAGCAGGTGGCCCTGCTGCTGGACAAGGAAGCCGAGTTCACCGACGCATGGCTCGCGCGCCGCGCCTAGCGGCGGGCCGGGCCCGCGCGCTCGGCCTGCCCACGAGGGGGACGACCAACCCCAACCGCCTGCGCCGGGTCGACCGGTGGGTCCGCCACGCGTGCCGGGACGTGCTGGAGGGGGCCGCCGACCCGCTGGTCGTCGACCTCGGCTACGGCTCGTCGCCGGTCACCACCGTCGAGCTGGCGACCCGGCTGCGGCCGGTCAACCCGCGGCTGCGGGTGCTCGGGCTGGAGCTGGACGCCGACCGCGTCGCCGCGGGGCAGGCCGCGGCCGACCCGCCGCGGCTGGAGTTCCGCCGGGGTGGCTTCGAGCTGGCCGGGCGGCGGCCGGTGCTGCTGCGCGCGTTCAACGTGCTGCGCCAGTACACCGAGGAGCAGGCGGCGGAGGCGTGGGCGACCATGCGGGGCCGCCTCGCCCCCGGCGGCGTCCTGGTGGAGGGCACGTGCGACGAGATCGGCCGCCGCTGCTCCTGGGTCGCGCTGACGGCCCAAGGGCCGCGGACGCTCACGCTGTCGTGCCTGCCCGCCGACCTGGAGACGCCCGGCGACCTGGCCGAGCGGCTGCCCAAGGCGCTGATCCACCGCAACGTGCCCGGTGAGCGCGTGCACGCGCTGCTGGCCGAGCTGGACGCCTGCTGGGCCGCCGCGGCGACGTTCGCGCCGTTCGGGCCGCGGGCCCGCTGGGTGGAGGCCGTGGCGCTGCTGGCCCGGCGCGGCTGGCCGGTGCTCGACGGCCGCCAGCGGTGGCGGCTGGGCGAGGTGACGGTGCCCTGGGAGTCCGTCCGGCCGCGGTGAGCCGGTCCGGGGCCCGACCGGGCGCCCCGCGGCCGTGACCGGCGGCAGGTCCGCTGGTCGGCGCGCCGCCCGGCGGTGGATACTTCTGCACCGTGCCCCAGCCCGAGCGACGCTACGTGATCACCTTCGGCTGCCCGGACCGCACCGGCATCGTGGCGAGGATCTCCTCGTTCCTCGCCGAGCACGGCGGCTGGATCGTCGAGGCCGCCTACCACACCGACCCGGCGACGAACTGGTTCTTCACCCGCCAGGAGGTGCGCGCGGACTCGCTGCCGTTCGACGCGGCCGAGCTGCGCGAGCGGTTCGGGCTGCTCGCCCGCGAGCTGGGCGCCAACGCCAACTGGCGGGTCACCGACACCGGCGAGCGCAGGCGGGTGGTGCTGCTGGTGTCCAAGGAGGGGCACTGCCTGTACGACCTGCTGGGCCGGGTCGCGTCGCGCGAGCTGGACGTCGACGTGCCGGCGGTGATCGGCAACCACGCCGACCTGGCGGGCATCACGCGGGCGCACGGCATCCCGTTCCACCACGTCCCGTTCCCGGCCAACGACCCGGAGGGCAGGCAGGCGGCGTTCGCGCAGCTGCGGCAGCTGGTGGACGCGCACCGGCCGCACGCGGTGGTGCTGGCCCGGTTCATGCAGATCCTGCCGACCGAGCTGTGCGCGGACTGGGCGGGGCGGGCGCTGAACATCCACCACAGCTTCCTGCCGTCGTTCGTCGGCGCGCGGCCCTACCACCAGGCGCACGGCCGGGGCGTGAAGCTGGTCGGCGCGACCTGCCACTACGTGACCGCCGAGCTGGACCAGGGCCCGATCGTCGAGCAGGACGTGATCCGGGTCGACCACACCGACTCCATCCCGGACATGGTGCGCAAGGGCCGGGACATCGAGAAGGTGGTGCTGGCGCGCGGCCTGCGCTGGCACCTGGAGGACCGGGTCCTGGTGCACGGCAACCAGACCGTCATCTTCTAGCCCCGCACCGCGGCCGGCCGGCGCCCGCGTTCGCGCGACCGGCCCGTCCCGGCGCGCGGCGGGACGTAGGCTTCGCCGGTGCGCACCGTGATCAGGGACCCGGACCGGGTCCGCACCGCCACCGACCTGCGCGGCGCGGTACTCGTCGGGTTGGACCTGGGCGGGGAGGACCTGCGGGTCCCGCTGGACGGCGCGCTGTTCCTGGGGTGCGTGCTGGAGCCCTCGGCGCGGCGGCGGGCCGACGCGGCGGGCGCGCTGGTGTTCCCCACCATCCCGGACGTGCCGTACTCGGTGTACCGGTCGTCGCTCTACACGCCCGCCGAGCTGTTCGCCGGATTCGACCCGGCGCGGCCGGGGTCCTACGCGGACACCCCCGACGCCCGCGTCTACCGGCACAGCAGGCAGCAGGGCCACCACCCGGACCCGCTGCACGCCCTCGCCGAGCGCCTGCACGACCACGCCATCACCGAAGCCCTGGGGGAGGCCCTGGGCGGCGCCCCGGGCGACGCGCCGGTGGCCGTGATGGGCGGGCACGCGCTGGGCCGCGACACGCCGGGCTACCGGCGGGCCGTGCGGCTGGGCGCGGCGCTCGGCGAGGCCGGGTTCACGGTGCTGACCGGCGGCGGTCCGGGCGCGATGGAGGCCGTGCCGCTGGGCGTGCGGGTCGGCGAGGACGCCGGCGTGCTGCGCGACCTGGCCCGGGCGCCGGGGTTCGGCGGCGACGCGGAGTCGATCGGGCGGTGGCTCGCGGCGTTCCCGCCCGACCTGCCCGGGTTCGACCGGCCGCGCACGATCGGCATCCCCACCTGGTTCTACGGCCACGAGCCGCCGAACCCGGCGTGCGAGCTGCACGCCAAGTACTTCGCCAACTCGGTCCGCGAGGAGGGCCTGCTGACCGTCGCGACGGGCGGCATCGTCTACACGCCGGGCAGCGCGGGCACCGTGCAGGAGGTGTTCCAGGACTACACCCAGAACCACTACGGCTCGGTCGGCCCGGCCGCGCCGATGGTGTTCCTGGGCGAGGACTTCTGGGTCGACGAGGTGCCGGCGGCGCCGCTGGTCCGGCGGCTGGCGCGCGGGCGGGAGGCCGAGCGCTGGATCCTGGTGACCGACGACGTGGCCGAGGCGGTCAGCTTCCTGCGGGAGTACGCGCGGGCCCGCCCACCGGCGTGAGGACGCCGAACCGCTCCTCCACCACCGACGCACCCGCCAGGCACAGGTCCTCCCGGAAGGCGCGGCCCACCAGCTGCACCCCCGTCGGCAGCCCCTCCGCCAGCCCCGTCGGCACCGCCACCGCCGGCAGCCCCGCGAGGCTGGTCGCGGTGCACAGCCGCAGCGCCGAGCCCACCAGGGCGTGCCCCGCGGCGTCGCGGCTCTCCACGCCGGGGGCCACCGGCGGCTCGGTGAACACCGGCCCGAGCAGCAGCGGGTAGCGGTCCAGGAACTCCGCCCACGCCCGCTTCACGCCCAGCACCACGCCGGTCAGCCGCACGTACTCGGTCACGTCCACCGGCGGCGACTCGGCCATCGACTGCTCGACGTACCGGTGCCCGCCCTCGCCGAGCAGGGTGCGCACCACCGGCCACGCGGGCGTGAACTCGGTCATCAGCAGGCGCCCGTACGCCGAGAGCGCCTCGTCCAGCGCGGGCACGTCCGGCACCTCCGCCACCTCGTACCCGGCGTCGGACAGCGCGCCGGCGGCCCGTTCCACCGCCGCCCGCACGGTCGGGTGCACGCCCCGCCCACCGGGATCGGCGACCACCGCGACCCGGCGCGGCGCCGGTTCGCCGCGCACCGGGACGGGCACCGCGCGCGGGTCGCGCGGTGACGCGCCCGCGAGCACCTCGAACGCCGCCCGCAGGTCGGCGACCGTGCGCGCCAGCGGCCCGTCCACGACGAACAGCTGCGCGCCCAGCGGCGGCTCGTCCTCGGGGCGCAGCCGGTGGTCGGCGGCGAACCGGCCGCAGGTGGGCTTGAGCGCGGCGACGCCGCAGAACGACGCCGGCAGGCGCACCGAGCCGCCGGCGTCGTTGCCCAGCCCCAGCCCCGCCATGCCGGTGGCCACCGCGACGCCGTCGCCGCCGCTGCTGCCGCCGGGCGTGACGGTGGCGTCCCAGGGGTTCAGCGTGTCGCCGAACAGCTCGCTGCGGGTGTGCACACCGGCCAGCGTCAGGGTCGGCATGTTGGTGTGCCCCACGGGGATCGCGCCCGCCGCCCGCAGCCGGGCCACCGGCGGCGCGTCGTCGGGCGCCACGAAGTCCTTCAGCCGCACCGCGCCGTGCGTGGTCGGCACACCGCGCACGGCGATGCTCTCCTTGACGGTGAACGGCACGCCGGCGAGCGGCCCGACGTCCTCACCGGCCGCCCGCCTGCGGTCCAGCGCCCGCGCCTGCTCGACGGCCTGCTCCGCCAGCAGTTGCGTCACCGCGTTGACCCGCGGGTTCACCTCCGCGATCCGGTCCAGGTGCGCCCGCACCAGCTCGACGGCCGATACCCGGCCCGACCGCACCGCCGCCGCCTGCTCGACGGCCGCCCACTCCCACATCGCCCACCCCCAACATTCGATACGTTTGTATCGTTACGAACGTATCGTATAGGCTCGGGCGGTGCCCAGAGCGGTGGACCGGGACGGCAGGCGCAGGCGGATCGCGGACGCCGTGCGCCTGCTCGCCGACGAGCGCGGCCTGGAGGGCGTGACCATGCGCGACGTCGCCGCCCGCGCGGGCGTGTCGCTCGGCGCGGTGCAGCGGTGCTTCCGCACCAAGGACGAGATGCTGAGGTTCGCGCTGGAGGAGGTCGGCCGGCGCATCCTCGGCCGCGTCGGCGACCGCGCCGAAGACGCGGTGCGGGCCGTCGCCCTGCCGGAGCGGGCGGAGGCGAAGGTGTGGCTGGCGTTCGTCGCGCAGGCCGTGGTGAGCCCGGACCTGGCGCCCGTGCTGCGCGCGAACTACGCCGAGCTGCACGCGATGTTCGCGCGGCTGCTCGGCGACCCGCTGAAGGCGCGCACCGTGCTGGCCCTGGCCGACGGCCTGACCACGCACGTGCTGATCGGGCACCTCACCGCGCGCCAGGCGCACGAGGTGCTGGCGGCCCAGCTCGCGGACTGACCCGACCGCCGAGCCGCGCCCGCCCGGGTCAGCGGGCCAGCCCCTCCAGCACCTCCGCGCCGGGCAGCTTCGCCAGCACCTCGCCGGGCACCAGCAGCTTGCTGCCCCGGACCCCGCTGCCGACCACCAGCTCCGGCGCGGCGGCGACCTCGGGCGCCAGCAGCACCGGCCAGTCGGCGGGCAGCCCCACGGGCGTGATGCCGCCGTACTCCATGCCGGTCAGCGCCACGGCGTCGTCCATCGGCGCGAACGACGCCCGCCGCGCGTCCAGCCGCCGCCGCACCACGCCGTTCACGTCGGCCCGGGTCGTGGCGAGCACGACGCACGCCGCGTAGCGCACCGCGTCGCCGCGCTTCCCGGCCACGATCACGCAGTTGGCGGACGCGCCGAGCGGCGAGCCGTAGTGCGCGCAGAACTCGGCCGTGTCGGCCAGCGCCGGGTCGATCGCGCTGACGGCGAGCCGGTCCGCGTCGGCCATCGCCCGCAGCGCGGTGGCCACCGGTCCGGCCACCAGGTCAAGCCGGTCGAGCACGGGCGCCGGGGACAGGGATCCTGCGATGCTCCACACGCCCGCCATCCTGCCGGCTCGCCTTGACGTTGACGCAACGTCAACCCCTAGCGTGGTCGGCGCACGGGAGGTGAGGGGTCGTGGCCTGGTCGATCGCACAGGTGGCGCGCATGTCCAAGGTGACTTCGCGGACGTTGCGGCACTACGACGCGATAGGTCTGCTGCCGCCGGCGTGGGTCGGCGGCAACGGCTACCGCTACTACGAGCGGGAGCAGTTGCTGCGGCTCCAGCAGATCCTCCTGCTGCGCGACCTCGGCCTCGGCCTGGACGCCGTGTCCGAGGTGCTCGACGGCCGCCACCGCGCGGTGGACGTGCTGCGCAACCACCAGCGGTGGCTGCGCGGCGAGCGGGAGCGGCTGGACAGGCTGGCGGACACCGTCGCCAGGACGATCCGGGAACTGGAGGGGGATGAGCACGACATGAAGATGGAAGAGCTGTTCGACGGCTTCGACGCCGACCGGCAGGCCCGCTACGAGGACGAGCTGGTGGAGCGCTTCGGCGAGGGCGCCCGCACGCACATCGAAGAGGGCAAGCGCCGGATGCGGGACTGGACCCGCGCCGACGCGGACGACTTCATGGCCGAGTGGCGGGCGATCAGGGAAGCCTACGCCGGGCTGTTCGACGCGGGCGTCGCGGCCGACGCGCCGGAGGCGCTGGCGGTCACCGACCGGCACTACGCGTGGATCTGCCTGAGCTGGACGCCGAACCGCGAGTCCTACACGGGGCTGGGCCGGCTCTACGCCGACGCGCCGGACTTCAAGGTCCAGTTCGACGACCACGGCGAGGGCTTCGCCGAGTGGGTGCGCGACGCGATCGCGGCCTACGCGGTGGCGCGGCTCTGAGCCGGGCGGCTTGCGGGGAGGTGCACATCCCCGCAGGTCGGGCGCGGCCCGGGCGCCCGGTCCCGGGTGGGGCCAGGCGCGCCGGAACCGGGCCTACAGGCCGAACGCCCTGAGCGCCTCGCGGTCGAACGCGGGCAGGTCGTCGGGCTTCCGGCTGGTCACCAGCGTCCAGCCGTTCCCGTCGCAGACCTGGACCTCCAGGTCGTCCCACCGCCCGCCGGCGTTGCGGATGTCGGTGGCCAGGCTCGGGAAGGAGGTCAGCGCCTTGCCGCGCACGACGTCGGCCTCGACCAGCAGCCACGGCCCGTGGCAGATCGACGCGACCGGCTTGCCCTGGTCGACGTGCGCCCGCACGAACGCCACCGCGTCGCGGTCCATCCGGAGGAAGTCCGCGCCCGCGACGCCGCCGGGGATCACCACGCCGTCGTAGTCGGCGGGGTCGGCCTGGGAGAACGGCAGGTCCACGTCGAAGGTGTCCGCCGGGGTGAGGTGGTCGAAAGCCTGGACCCGGCCGAGCCGCGGGGCGAGCAGCCGCGGGACCGCGCCCGCCTTCTCGACGTGCTGCCAGGGGTCGGTCAGCTCGACCTGCTCGACCCCTTCCGCACCGACCAGGAATGCGATCTTCTTCGGTTCGGGCATGCCCTCCGGCTACCCGCGCAGGAAATCGCCCAACCACCCGCGCACGTCACCCCGGTGCGACAGCCAGGTCGGCACGAGCTCCAACCGGCCCGCGGGCAGCGCGGCGGCGGTCGCCTCGGCGACCTCCCGGGGGTGCAGCGGGTCCTCCGTCGCGCCCACCACCAGCACCGGGGCGCGCACCGCCCGCAGCACCGACCGGTCGGGCACGGGGGTCCGGCCGGGCAGTTCGGCGAGCGCGCCGTCGAGCCGGCGGAACGCCGCGCGCCGCTCGGCCAGGTACTCGGGCGGCCCGCCGACGACGCTGACGGCGCGCTCGCGGCTCAGCAGCGCGCGCGGCTCGTCCAGGACGGCGGGCAGCAGCAGCGCGACCCGCTCGAACGCGTCGGGCTCGTCGGCCAGCAGCGACAGCAGCGCGCCGGAGGTCAGCGAGACGCCGACGGCCCGCGTGGCGCCCACCTCGCGGGCGACCGCGCGCAGGTCGGCCGCGATGCGCCGGTAGTCCCAGTACCCGGCGGGCGCGTCGGGGGCGTCGCCGTGCGAGGGGAGGGTGACCACGACCCGGGTGCCGGGCACGCCGGTCGCGGGCAGGCGGGCCTCACCGGGCGTGGCGCCCAGGCCGTGCCCGATCAGGGTGACCGGCGTGCCGGAGCCGTGGCTCCGGTAGGTCACCACCGCGGGCCGCGCTGGACCTCGATCAGGCGGGGCCGCACATCGACCAGGTAGACGGTGACGGCGACCAGCCCCGCGAGCCAGAACATCCCGCCGGGGCCGGAGAGGCTGAACAGCAGCAGCGCGAACGCGCCACCGCCGGTGATGCCCAGCCAGGCGGGCTTGGTGAGCCGCTCCGCCGCGGTGTAGGCGTCGGCGCGCTGCGACAGGGCGTGTGCGAAGGCGAAGACCCCCATGATCAGCCCGACGCAGTACGCCAGGAACAAGATCCACTCGTCGAGGCGGATCAGGTCCGGGGACGGGAACGGAAGGAACACCCCACCAGAGTACGTGCGGACCGCGTCCCGGGGATACCCGGAACGGGGCGCCCCCGCGGGACGCCCCGTGACGACCGCCTCACTCGGCGGAGTCGGCCGGCTTCTTCGCCGTGGCGCCGCGGGACGCGGCCGGCTTGCGCGCGGCGCCGGTCGAGCGGGCGGAGGCGGCGCGGTCGGCGGCCTTGCGCGTGGTGCTGCGCACCTCGTGCGCCGCTTCGCCGCCGGCCTCGACGACGGCGCCGGCCAGCTCCTCGCTCGCGTCGTCCAGGCCGCGGGCCACCTTCTCCCCGGTCGCGCGGGTGCGGCGGCCGACCTTGCCGAGCACGTCGTCGGCCAGGTCGCGGGCGTCGCCCGCGGCGGCCTCGGTGCGCTTCTGCGCGGTCTCGACGGCCTCCTCGACCTGGTGCAGGGCCTTCTGGACGTGCGGCTGGGACTTGAGCTTGTCCAGCGCCTCCTGGCCGTGCTCGGCCAGGAACTGGTAGAGGTTCAGCGCGGACTGGGTGTAGGCGTCCACGACCTTGCGCAGCTCGGCCGGGTCGAACCGGTCGCGGAGGTCCTTGAGGTCGGCCGACTCGGCGGCGGACCTGGCGGCCTCGGCCCGCTCCCGGGCCTTGTTCAGCGCCTCGACCACGGCCTTGGCGGCCAGGTCGCCGGCGCCCAGGGCGGCCAGCAGCGGCGTGCGGGCGGCGGCGGCGACCTGCTCGCCCGCCTTGCGCAGCTCCTCGGTGGTGGGCAGGTTCGGCATGCGGATCACTCCTCGGGCTCGGGTTGGTCGGCGGTGTTGCGGTCGGCGGTGTTCTCCCGCCGGAACGACTCGTAGACGTCGAGCAGCACCTGCTTCTGCCGCTCGGTCAGGTCGGGCGCGGCGACGATGGCGTCGGCCAGCGCGCCGCCCTCGCGCTGCTCCAGGATCCCGGCCTCGACGTACAGCGCCTCCGCCGAGATCCGCAGCCCCCTGGCGATCTGCTGGAGGATCTCCGCGCTGGGCTTGCGCAGGCCCCGCTCGATCTGGCTCAGGTAGGGGTTGGAGACCCCGGCGAGCCTGGCCAGCTGGCGCAGCGAGATCTTCGCGGTGTTGCGCTGCTGGCGGATGTAGTCGCCGATGCCGCGGCCGAGGTCGGCCACCGCTTCGTCGAGGGACTTGTCCACCGGCGGGGCACCTCCTCGGTCACCGGTCCGGGCGCCTCCGACGGTACGCGCGGGTGCTAGCTCCTGCAAGCGCTGTGCTAGCAACCCTGACGTGGGCCCGCCCACAGCGCTACGGTGGGGGTGTGGACCCCGCCACCGACCTGCGCGCACAGCTGGCCGACTCGCTGCGGGCCTCGGGCGTGCTCGCCGACCCGCGGTGGGTGGAGGCGTTTCGCCAGGTCCCGCGCCACGTCTTCGTGCCGGGCTGCTTCGTGCAGCAGGGGGACGGCCGGTGGGCGGCGATCACGTCCGACCACCCCGACCACCTGTCGACCGTCTACCGCAACCAGGTGTGCGTGACCCAGCTGAACGGGTCCGACGACGCCTGGCAGCAAGCACTCACCACCGGTCCGGTGCACGGGGTGCCCACCAGCTCGTCGAGCATGCCGACGATCATGGCGATCATGCTGGAGGCGCTCGACGCGCGCCCCGGCTCGACGGTGCTGGAGGTCGGCACGGGCACCGGGTACAACGCGGCCCTGCTCAGCCACGTGCTCGGCGAGCGGGCGGTGACATCGGTCGACGTCGACCCGGGCGTCCACGCGCGCGCCGTGCGGCTGCTGCGCTCGGCCGGGTACGCGCCGCACTGCGTGGCGGGCGACGGCGAGCGGGGCCACCCGCCGCGGGCGCCGTACTCGCGGATCCTCGGGACGTGCGCGGTGTCGCGCGTCCCGGAGCCGTGGCTGCGCCAGGTCGAGCCGGACGGGCTGGTCGTCACCACGTTCAACCGGGTCATCGGGGCCGGGCTGGTCCGGCTGGTGGTCCGCGACGGCGTCGCCCGCGGCCGGGTGCTGCGGGAGGACGGCCGCTTCATGCCGCTGCGGGCGCACCGGCAGGCGTGGGCCGACGCGGCGCTGGACGCCGCGGCGGACGCCACGTCCGCGAGCAGCCGCACGACGCTGCTGCCGGCGCGGGCGGTCGTGGACTCGTCGTCGCCGTTCGAGTTCTTCGCGGGACTGGTGCTGGAGGGGGCGGCCCTGGCCTTCGACCCCGTGCGCCTGGTCCACCCGGACGGGTCCTGGGTGCGGCACCTCGGCGCGGTGGTCGAGCAGGGCGGGCCCCGGGAGCTGTGGACGGCGGTGGAGCGGGGCCACCGGGAGTGGCGCGCGCTGGGCAGGCCGCGGCGGCAGCACTTCACGTTCACCGCTTCGGCGGACGGGCAGCACTTCGGCCTGGCCGGCACCGAGCTGACCTGGCCGCTCTGACCCGGCCGCTCTGACCCGGCCGCTCCGACCCGGCCGCTCCGACCCGGCGCTCCGGGCAACCCCGACCCAGCCGCTCCTCCGAGCGCCCGCCCCACCGCCCCGAGCGGCGGCGCGATCCGACGGGGCGTGGAGCCGGGCCGTCGGGGCCGACCGGGACACGGCACCGGACCGGCCGGGCCTGGCGCCGAGCCGACCGGGGCGTGGCACCGGGCTGCTGGAGCGTGGCGCCGGACCGGCCGGGGCGAATTGTCGTGCCCGGCTGGTTGAGTACGTGCCGGGGGCGTTCAACCCGGGGGGACCCCCGCGTCCGCGCGCCTCGGCTAGTCGAACAGCTCCTCCAGGAAGCTGCGCCTGCGCGGCCGGCCGTAGTAGCCCTGGTCGTAGTGCCCCGGCGGGTAGGCGGCCGGGTGCGGGGCGCCCGGCGGGTAGGCCGCCGGGTGAGCGGCCGGCGGGTACGCCGCCGGGGGCGGCGTCGTGCCGGGCGGGGGCTGGTAGGGCGGCGGCGAGCCCGCCGGCTGGGGCGGCGGACCGCCCGCGTGGGGCGGCGGACCCGCCGGCTGGTCGGCCGAAGGCGGCGGGGAACCGGCCGACTGGTCCGCGTAGGGGGGCGGCGGGCCCGCCGGCTGGTCGGCGTACGGCGGCGCGGTGGCGTAGTGCTCGCGCTCGGCCGCGACGATCTGGTCCAGTTCGCCGCCGTCCAGGAAGACGCCCTTGCAGTTGTCGCACTGCTCGATGTGGACGGCTCCGCGCGTGATGGTGCGCATGAGGTCCTGGCACTTGGGGCAGATCACGTACTCGAGAGTACGCACGACACGAAGGTGACCGCGTCACCACTTGGCGTGATCGGTGGGACATTATGCCCTCGTGTCCCGTTTTCGTCAGCGTGCCGTGCTCGTGGGGTGTGTCCTGGCCGCCCTGCTCGCGGTGGCCGGGTTGTTCGTCACCGACTACGGCATCCCGCCCGACCTGTGGCTGTCCGGGCTCGCGGTCGGCTTCCTGGCGTTCCTCGCCGCGTTCGACCCCTGGTTGCAGCGGCGGCGGGCGGCCGGGCTCGCCACCGACGACAGCCTCGACGCCGCCACCCGCGCGCTGGCCGTCGCCCTGCACGGCCAGTGGGCGGAGGAGTGCCGGGCGCGGGGCCTCGGCGAGGACATGCTCGACCTGCACTGGAGTTCCTCCAGCGGTCGCCCGGGGCGCAGCGACGCCGTGGTGGGCGCGTTCGAGCGGCACCCCCGCATGGTGTTCCTCGGGGAGGCGGGCGCGGGGAAGAGCACCATCGCCATGCTGCTCACCATCGGCCTGCTGGACCGCTACGAAGGCGGGCCGGTGCCGTTCCCCGTCTCGCTGTCCACCTGGGACCCCCACGCCGAGGACGTCCGCACGTGGCTGACCCGCCGCCTCTACGAGGAGCACCCGGCGCTGCGCAACACCGAGCTGTACGGCAGCTACGCCGGCGACCTGCTGGTGGAGCAGCGGCGCGTGTTCCCCGTGCTGGACGGGCTCGACCGGATCCCCCGCGAGCACCGCGCCGAGGCGCTCGGGCGGATCAACCGGGCGTTCCCGGCGTCGGTGCCGCTGGTGCTCACCTGCCGGGCGGACGAGTTCGACGAGGCGGGCGTCGAGGTCGTCGCCGCCGACGTCGTGCGGCTGCACCCGCTGGACCACGAGGAGATCGCCGGCTACCTGCGCGCGCACGCCGACCCGGTGGCGGCGGCCCGCTGGGAGCCGATCTTCCTGCACCTGCGCGCCGAACCGGACGGGCGGCTGGCCGACGCCCTGTCCACGCCGCTGGCGGTGGGGCTGGCCGGGGTCGTCTACGCGTACGGCGAGCCCAGCGAGCTGCTGGACCGCACCCGGTTCCCGGACCGGCGGTCGATCGAGGACCACCTGGTCGACTCGCTGGTGGCCGGCGCGTTCGGCGACCGCGGGGCCGCCCACCAGGCGCGGGCCAGCCAGGTGTGGCCGCGGGAGAAGGCCGCCCGCTGGCTGGCGTTCCTGGCCCGGGAGATGCGCGCCCGCGGGATCACCGACCTGGCCTGGTGGGAGCTGCGGCGCTCGGTCGGCGAGCGGTGGCTGGCGGTGCTGGGCGCGGTGGTGCTCGGGTCCGTCGGCGGGTTCGGGGTGGGGTGGCTGATGGCCTACGCGAGCACCCCCCGGTTCGCCCCCGTCACGGGGCTGGTCGCCGGGGTCGCCGTGGCGGTGGCCGCCCTGCACGCCTCGCGGGAGCGCGAGCCCAAGCCCCGGTTGGGGGTGTGGCGCAGCGTGGTGGTCGTCAGCGGTGTGCTGGGCACGGCCGTCGGGCTGGTCTTCGGCGCGCTGTACGGGCTCTCCGCCGGGCTGGTGGTCGGCCTCGGGCTGGCCGTGGCCGTGGCGCTGCGGTTCGCGCTGGGCAGCGACGCCGAGCTGAGCCACCCGTCCGGTCCTCAGTGGACGATGGCGCGGGACCGGGTCGCGGTGTGGACCGGGTCGCTGGTGCTGGCCGTGGTGTTCGGCGCGGCGGGCGGGCTGGTGTTCGGGCCGAACCAGACCGGCATGGTCGGGCTGGGGCTGGCCTGCGGGCTGATGCTCGGGTTCGCGCTGTCGGTGCTGCACCTGCGGTGGTGGTGGTTCACCGTCGCGCGGGTCTGGCTGGCGCTGCGGGGCAGGCTGCCGTGGGAGCTGATGGTGTTCCTGGACGACGCGCGCAAGCTCGGCGTGCTGCGCCAGGCGGGCGCCTGCCACCAGTTCCGGCACGCGCTGGTGCAGGAACGGCTCGCGGGCGCCCGGCCGGCGGTGCGGTCAGGCGCCTAGCCGGTGCAGCCGGCGGATCGCCTCGTCCAGGACCTCGTCCCGCTTGCAGAACGCGAACCGCACGAGGTGCCGCCACCGGTCGGGGTGGTCGGTGAACACCTGGACCGGCACGCCCGCCACGCCGATCCGCCCGGGCAGCTCGCGGCACAGCTGCTCGCCGTCGTCGAAGCCCAGCGGGCGGACGTCGGCGGTGATGAAGTACGTGCCCTCGCTGGGCCGCACCGCGAACCCGGCCCGGGTCAGGCCCTCGGCCAGCCGGGAGCGCTTGTCCTGCAACGACGCCCGCAGCCGCTCGACCCACGGCAGCTCGGCGCGCAGCGCGTGCGCCACGGCGGGCTGGAACGGCGCGCCGCCCACGAAGGTGAGGAACTGCTTGGCGGCCCGGACCGCGCCGACCAGGTCGGCGGGCCCGCACACCCAGCCGATCTTCCAGCCGGTGCAGTTGAACGTCTTGCCCGCGCTGGAGATGGTGACCGTGCGCTCGGCCATGCCCGGCAGCGCCGCCAGCGGCACGTGCTCGGAGCCGTCGAACACCAGGTGCTCGTAGACCTCGTCGGTGATCGCGACCAGGTCGTGCTCGACGCACAGCCGGGCGATCTCGCCCAGCTCCGCGCGGGTGAGCACCGTGCCGGTCGGGTTGTGCGGCGAGTTGACCAGCACGGCCCTGGTGCGCGGGCCGATCGCGGCGCGCAGCGCCCCGGCGTCCAGCCCCAGCCGGCCGGTGCCGGGCTCCTCGACCAGGCCGACGGTGCGCCGGGTCGCGCCCGCCAGCGCGACCGACGCCGCGTACGAGTCGTAGTACGGCTCGATCAGCACGACCTCGTCGCCGGGCTCGACCAGCGCCAGCAGGGTGGCCGCGACGGCTTCGGTGGCGCCCACCGTGACGAGGATCTCGGTGTCCGGGTCGTAGCGCGTCCCGTACCGCGCCCGGTGCTCGGCGACGGCCTCGCGCAGCACCGGCATCCCGGGGCCGGGCGGGTACTGGTTGAGGCCGCCGTCGATGGATTCCTTGGCCACGGCGAGCATCCCGGCCGGCCCGTCGGTGTCCGGGAAGCCCTGGCCGAGGTTCACCGCCCCGGTGCGCGTCGCCAACGCGGTCATCTCCGCGAAGATCGTCGAGGCGAACGGCCGCATCCTGGGGACAAGCGCTGGTACCCGCACGACTCCGAATCTTCACGGACAATGGTCCCGTGGAGCAACTGACGGCGGCCGACCAGCTCAAGCGCCGGGGCCTGCGCAGGATGAAGGTCGTCGCCACCGGGCTGTTCCTGGCCGCGACGGCGGTCTTCCTGGTGGCGCTGGCGTTCGAGGAGGGCGGCCCGGCGTGGGTCGGGTACGTGCGGGCGGCGGCGGAGGCGGGCATGGTGGGCGCGCTGGCCGACTGGTTCGCCGTGACCGCGCTGTTCCGCCGGCCGCTGGGGCTGCCCATCCCGCACACGGCGATCATCCCGACCCGCAAGGACACCTTCGGTGACGCGCTGGGGTCGTTCGTCGGCGCCAACTTCCTGTCCGAGGACGTGGTGCGCGACAAGCTGCGGCGGGTCGGCATCGCGCAGCGGGTCGGCGCGTGGGTCGTCCAGCCGGACAACGCCGAGCGGGTGACGTCCGAGCTGGCGAACGTGGTCAAGGGCGCGATCACCGTGCTGCGGGACGACGACGTGCAGGCGATCGTGGAGCAGGCGGTGGTGCGGCGGCTGACCGACCAGCCGTGGGGCCCGCCGCTGGGCAGGCTGCTGGGGCAGGTGCTCACCGACGGGGCGCACCACAAGCTGGTGGACCTGATGTGCGACCGCGCCTACGACTGGGTGCGGGACAACCACGACCGGATCGTCGGGCTGGTCAGCGAGCGGTCGCCGGTGTGGTCGCCGAAGTTCATGGACTCGCTGCTCGGCGACAAGGTCTACAACGAGCTGCTGAACTTCGCGTGGGCGGTGAAGACCGAGGCCGACCACCCGATGCGCCAGGCGGTCGACCACTTCCTGATCTCGTTCGCGGGCGACCTCCAGCACGACCCGGTGACCATGGGGCGCGCCGAGGCGGTCAAGCAGCAGGTGGTCGAGCACCCGGACGTGCAGCGCCTGATCGGGTCGGCGTGGGGCACGGCCAAGGGGATGCTGCTGGCCGCCGCCGAGGACCCGTCCTCCGAGCTGCGCAAGCGCATCCGCGAGGGGCTGGTCTCGTTCGGGCGGCGGCTGGTGTCCGACGAGTCCATGCGCGCCAAGGTCGACGGGTGGCTCGAAGGCGCGGCGGGGCACGTCGTGGGCAACTACCGCGACGAGATCACCACGCTGATCACCGACACCGTCGAGCGCTGGGACGCCGAGGAGACCGCGCGCAAGATCGAGCTGCAGGTCGGCCGCGACCTGCAGTTCATCCGGATCAACGGCACGGTGGTGGGCGCCCTGGCGGGCCTGGCGATCTACGCTGTCGGCCAGTGGGTGGTGTGAGCCGCCCCCGGAAACGCCCCTCGTGAACGCTTCCGGGGAACGCCCCCCGGGCACGCCCCGAGCACGCCTCAGGACACGCTGAGCGCGCGCCGCTCCCGGAAGTTGCGCGCCTTCTCCCGGTTGCCGCACACCTGCATCGAGCACCACGTGCGCGAGCGGTTGCGCGAGCGGTCGAAGAACGCCCACAGGCAGCCGTCCGCCTGGCAGATCTTGAACCGCTCCCACGACCCGAGCACCGCCAGCCGGGCCGCCGCGCCCAGCACCGCGCCCAGGGCGTCCTCGCTGGACATCAGGGGCACCCCGTGGCTGAGGTCGACGCGGATCAACCCCGCCGCCGGGGTGGGGTCGGGCCCGTCGTGCCCCTCGCCCAGCGAGGCCCGCAGCGAGGTGCGCACGGCGCGGACCTCGGCCAGGTCGCCGACGCCGCCTAGGCCGCGCTCGGTGACCCACGCCCGCCAGGCGGCGGCGCTGTCCAGGACGTCCGTGCCGAGTTCGAGGTCTCGGGTGTTGAGGAAAGCGAGCAGCAGCTCCACATCGTGTTCCGCATCGCCGGCTCGACCCTGCGCGAGAGCCGCGTGGTCCCAGCCGGCCGCCAGACCAGTCACACCACCACTGTAGGCGTCGGAGAGTCGCGATGTGGCGAAGTAACCGTCAAGCCCTTTTCAAGGGTTAGCCCTACTCCCCGTTCAGCGGACCCCCGATCAGGGTATTCATCCGGTGTATACACCCTGTGTATAGTCGCACCCATGTCGATCGGACACACCCTGCTGGGCCTGCTGGAGAAGGGGCCCCGGCACGGATACGACCTGAAGAGGGCCTACGACGAGCGCTTCGGCCAGGACCGGCCGCTGCACTACGGGCAGGTCTACACGACGCTGTCGCGCCTGCTGCGCAACGGCCTCGTCGAGGAGGCCGGGGTCGAGGCCGGTGACGGTCCGGAGCGGAAGCGGTACGCGATCACGGACGCGGGTGTGACCGACGTCGAGACCTGGCTGGGCACGCCGGAGAAGCCCGAGCCCTACCTGCAGAACACGCTGTACGCGAAGGTCGTGCTGGCGCTGCTGTCCGGTCGCAGCGCCGACGAGGTGCTCGACGTGCAGCGGTCCGCCCACCTGCGCACCATGCGCGAGCTGACCAGGCGCAAGGCCGCCGGCGACCTGGCCGACCAGCTGATCTGCGACCACGCGCTGTTCCACCTGGAGGCGGACCTGCGCTGGCTGGAGCTGACCGCCGCGCGCCTGGGGCAGCTGTCGGCCCGGCTGGCGGAGGTGGCCCGGTGAGCGCCCTGCTGGAGGCCGTGGACCTGCACAAGGCGTTCGGCCCGACCCCGGCGCTGGCCGGCGCGGGCCTGGGCGTGCGCGCCGGCGAGGTCGTGGCGGTGATGGGCCCGTCCGGCTCGGGCAAGTCCACGCTGCTGCACTGCCTGGCCGGCATCCTGACGCCGGACTCGGGCACCGTGCGGTACCGGGACGTCGAGCTGAGCGCGATGCCCGACGGCGAGCGCAGCGAGCTGCGGCGCACCGACTTCGGGTTCGTGTTCCAGTTCGGCCAGCTGGTGCCGGAGCTGAGCTGCCTGGAGAACGTGGCCCTGCCGCTGCGGCTGGGCGGCATGAAGCGCCGCGAGGCCGAGGCGCGGGCCGCCGGCTGGCTGGAGCGGCTGGAGGTCTCCGACGTCCGCGACAAGCGCCCCGGCGAGACCTCCGGCGGCCAGGGCCAGCGGGTCGCGGTGGCGCGCGCCCTGGTGACGGGCCCGCGGGTGGTGTTCGCCGACGAGCCGACCGGCGCGCTCGACTCCCTGAACGGCGAACGCGTGATGCAGCTGCTCACCACCGCCGCGAGGGAGACCAACGCCGCGGTGGTCCTCGTGACGCACGAGGCCCGCGTCGCGGCCTACTCCGATCGCGAGGTGGTGGTCCGCGACGGCCGCTCGCGGGAAGTCGAGCCGGTCCGATGACTCCTCGCACCACCCCGCCGGGCGCGCTGCGGGCCGCCCGCTCCGGCTCCGCCCACGGGCCGGCCGAACGCCACGAGGCCCGGCCGCGTGTCGGCGGTCGGCACGTGCGCCGGCCGCGTGTCGGCGGTTCGCGTGTCGGCGGTTCACCGCGCCGGGTCCGGTGCCGGGTCCACCACGACCTCGGCTCACCGCGCTCGACCGCGCTCCCGTTCCCGGTCGTGGCTGCCCGCCACGCCTCGCCCCGCGACCTCGCCCCGACCGCGCACCGGATCCGGGCAGGAGGCCCCGTGCCACCCGGAAGCCGCGTGCTCCCGCGGAGCCACGCGCCGCTCGGGGGACACGTGCTGTCCGGGAGCCGCGTGCCGCTCGGGGGACACACGCTGTCCGGGAGCCGCGTGCCGCTCAGGGGACACGCGCCGACCGGGAGCCACGCGCTGCACGGAGGCCACGTGCTGCACGGGGGTCCTGTGCAGCACGGGAGCCGCGGATCGTCTGCGGGCGGCGTGCCGACCCGGCGCCGCGCCGCGGTCCTCGGTCGCGCCCGAGCCGGGCGCCGGGTCCCGGCGCGCCGGCCCGGCGCGCGCGGAGCGGAGGGCGGCCGATGAAGCGCGTGCTGTCCGACCTGCTCCTGGGCGTCCGGCTGGCGCTGGGGGGCGGTCGCACGTCGTGGGTCCGGCTCACGCTGACCGGCGTGGGCATCGGCATCGGGGTCGCGGTGCTGCTCGTGGCGTCCTCGCTGCCGACCGTGATCTCCTCCCGAGCCGAGCGCACCGCCGCCGCGCAGGCGGTCACCGCGGACCCGGAGACGAGCGGCGACGTGCTCTACGCCAACTCGTGGACCTCGGAGTTCCGCGGCCGGCCGATCGCCGGCCGGTTCGTCCACGCGAGCGGGCCGGGCTCGCCGGTGCCGCCGGGCCTGTCGGGGGTGCCCGGCGCCGGTGAGATCGTCCTCTCCCCCGCGCTCGCGGACCTGCTCGACTCCCCGGAGGGGGAGCTGCTGCGCGCGCGCTTCCCCCAGCAGCGGGTGGGCGTGATCAGCCAGGCGGGCCTGACCTCCCCGCACGACCTGACCTTCGTCGCCGGTGACCCGTCGGTCGAGCGCAGCCGCACGACGGCCGTGGTCTCCTACGGCGGGACCGCGCCCGGGCGCGTCCTCGACCAGGTGCTGACCCTGCTGATCCTGGTCGGGGTGGTCGCGCTGCTGTTCCCCGTCCTGGTGTTCGTGGGCATCACGACGCGGCTGGCGGGCGCGGAGCGCGACCGGCGGCTGGCGGCGTTGCGGCTGGTCGGCGCGGGCGCGCAGCGGGTGCGGCTGATCGCGGCGGGCGAGGCGCTGCTCGGCGCGGTGACGGGGCTGGCCGTCGGCGCGGCGCTGTTCCTGGCGGCCCGGGCGTTCGTGGAGGAAGTCCGGCTGGCGGGCCTGAGCGTGTTCGTCGACGACCTGACCCCGGCGCCGCTGTTGGCGGCGCTGATCGCCGTGCTGGTGCCCGTGCTGGCGGTGGTGACGTCGGTGGTCGCCATGCGCCGCACGGTGGTCGAGCCGCTGGGCGTGGTGCGCCGGTCCAAGCCGGTGCGCCGGGTGCTGTGGTGGCGGGCGGTGCCGATCTTCATCGGCGCGCCGGCGCTGGTGTCGCAGTCGGGCGCGCTGGGCGGCAGCAGGGACGACGCGTCGACGCCGGCCATCATCGGCGGCATCCTGATGGTGCTGCTGGGCATCCCGCTGCTGCTGCCGTGGGTCGTGGAGCGCGCGGTCGGCAGGCTGCGCGGCGGCGCGCCGTCGTGGCAGCTGGCCATCCGCCGGCTGCAGCTGGAGAGCGGCACGGCGGCCCGCGTGGTCGGCGGCGTGGCGGTCGTCCTGGCCGGCGGCATCGCCCTGCAGTCGGTGATGGCCAGCGCGGAGTCCAAGCTCGTGGACCGCCCCAGCCAGTCCGACCCGGGCCGGGTGATGGTGCACCTGTCCAGGTCCACCGCGGAGGTCGCCGACCGGGCCGCCGCGATGCTGGAGCGCTCGCCGGGCGTCCAGGGGGTCCACCCCGTGTCGTACGTCCAGTTCATGCGCGACGAGCAGAACGTCCACGGCGCGACCGTGGCCGGCTGCGAGGTCCTGCGCCTGCAGACCGGCCTGTCCGACTGCCGGGACGGCGACGCGTTCTTCGTCCGCGACTCGGACCGGATCACGCCTGCGGACGAGGAGATCCAACCCGGGACGCGGGTCGTGTTCTACGAGCAGGAGGGCGAGGAGCAACTCCTCGGCGCGCAGTGGGTGGTCCCGGAGTTCACCGAGGTCACCGCTCCGGCGCACACCCAGCACGGCCTCGTCCTCACGCCGGGGGCGCTCAAGGGCGTCGACGTGCCGCTGCACCGGTCGAACCTCCTGGTCCAGGTCGACACCGGTCGGCCGGACGTCGGCGAGCACGTGCGCAACGCCATCGCGCCCCTGACCTGGCGCACGTTCTCGTACAACTACGGCGAGGCGGACGTGAGCCAGAGCGTCAAGGAGTTCCGGAGCATCCGCCAAGCCCTCCTCGCGGGCTCCCTGATCACCCTGCTGCTCGCGGGGAGCAGCCTGCTGGTCCTGGCGCTGGAGCAGGTGCGGGAGCGCCGGCGCCCGCTGGCGGTGCTGGCCGCGAGCGGGGTGCCGAGGGCGACGCTGGGCCGTTCGCTGCTCTGGCAGAACGCCGTGCCGCTGCTGCTGTCCCTGGCGGTGGCCGTGTCCGTCGGCTCCGGCCTGGCCGTGCTGCTGCTGCGCATCGTCGAGCAGCCCATCGTGCTGGACTGGTCGGGCATCACCGTGCTCAGCACGGCGGCAACCGCCCTGGTCGCGGTGGTGACCCTGCTGACCCTGCCGTCGCTGCACCGGGCGACCGGGGCCTTGGGGCTGCGCTCGGAATGACCGTGCCGCTCGCGTGCGCCGCCGCCCGCCGGGGCGGCGGCGCGCCGCGCCCGCCCGGCCACGACCGCCCCGGTCCGCGGCCGGCGCACCGGAGAGCGCTTGCCGCCGGCAGCCGCACGAGCCCGACAACACCCGCCGAGAGCAAGCCGCAGCTCCCCGCGGGCCCGACAACACCCACCGGCAGCGAGCCACACCACAACCGGCGGGGCGGGCGGCGCGTGCCGGGAGTGGGCGCGGGGCCGGGTAGCGCGTGCCGGGGGTGGGCGTGCGGTGCGCCGCACGGGCCGGGCAGCGCGTGCCGAGGGCAGGCGCACCGGGAGCGGGCGAACCGGGAGCGGGTGGGCCGGGAGCGGGTGGG
>Ga0196958_10000071_pt1 | contig 40954 bp, 31 predicted proteins | sample S1v_10metaG_FD_148654 | JGI IMG/M metagenome (GOLD analysis project Ga0196958, IMG submission 148654) | Soil microbial communities from Anza Borrego desert, Southern California, United States - S1+v_10 | ecosystem: Environmental > Terrestrial > Soil > Desert | place: USA: California | collected... | reverse complement strand
CCTGGCTCCGGGGTCTGCACCGGGTCCCGACCTGGCTCCGGGGTCTGCACCGGGTCCCGACCTGGCTCCGGGGTCTGTACCGGGTCCCGACCTGGCTCCGGGGTCTGCGCCGGGTCCGGGCCTGGCTCCGACGTCGGGTCCCGAAACGGTGCCGGAGCCGGGCCCCGGTCCCGCTCCGGCACCGCGCACAGGCCCCGACCCGGCACCCGCACCGCCGGCCGGTCCCATCCCCGAAGCGGCGCCGCCGGGCGGCCCCGACCCCACGCCCACGCCGCGCACGGGCTTCCCCCTGGCGGCGCCGGGTGGGGGCCCGGCCCCGGGACCGCGCACGGGCGGCGCCGAGGTCGGACCGCCACCCGGCTCCCCGCCACCGGCCGACGACGCGGTGCGCCGGCCGCACGGCGGGTTCCACGTGCTGCTGGGCGACGTCGCCGCGGTGCGCGCGTGGTGGTGGTCCCCGCTGCCGGACACCGGCCGCGACGAGGTCACCCACCTGGCCGAGCAGCGCGACTTCCTGCACCGGGTGCAGTCCACCATCGACGCGACCGCGGGCGAGGTGGCGCTCGGGCTGTGCACGCTGCGGCTGCGCGACCTGGGCGCGCTCACCCGGCGGTTCGGGCCCGAGGCGCGGGACCGGGTCGCCGCCACCGCGGCCGCCCGCATCACCGCCGCGGTCGCCGGGATGCCCGCCGCCGCGGTCGGCCGGCTGGACCGCGACACCTTCGGCGTCCTGATCACCGACCGGCCCGGCCGGCACGGCGTCACCGAGGCGGTGCGCCGCCTGGTCGACCGGGTGTCCGAGCCGATGCGGGTCGGCCACCGGGAGCTGGTGCTCCGCCCGGCGGCGGGGGTGGCGGAGGTCCGGGGCGGCACGACCGCCGTGCAGCTGCTGGCCCGCGCGCAGGTGGCGCTGCACTCCGCCGCCGAGCCGCGCGCCGGCTGGCGGGAGGTCGGGTCCCGGCGCGGCGCGCCCGACGAGGGCGTCGGGCACCTGCTCGCCGCGCTGCCCGGGGCGCTGGAGCGCGGCGAGGTCGTCCTCGCCTACACGCCGATCGTCCGGCTCGGCGACGGCCGGGTCGTCGGGGTCGAGGCCAGCACCTGGTGGCAGCGGCCCGACGGGAGCCGCCGCCAGGCCGACGACCTGGTGGCGCTGGCCGACGACGTCGGCCCGGCCCTGCGGTGGGGGCCGTGGGTGCTGCGCGGGGTGCTGGCCCAGGCGTCCCGCTGGGGCGCGACCCTGGGCGAGGCCGCGCCCCGGATCACCGTGAACGTCCCGTGCCGGCTGGCCCGCGACCGGGAGCTGGTCCGCGACGTGGCGGCGGCGCTGCGGGAGTCCGGGGTGGCCGGGTCGCAGCTGATGCTGTCGCTGCCGCACGGCGCCGTGGTCGACGACGACGGGCTCCCGCGGGACAACCTGGTGCGGCTGGGCGGGATGGCCGTGCCGGTCGCGCTGGAGGGGGTGGGCACGGACTTCGCCCGCTACGACGCGCTCACCCGGCTGCCCCTGCAGTCCGTCGTCATCCCGCCGCAGCTGACCGCCGGCCTGGACGGCCCCCGGGTCGAACCCAGCCGGCGGTCGGTCGCGGCGAACCTCATCCGGCTGAGCAGCTCGGTCAGCCGCGAGGTCACCGTCAAGGGCGTGCGCACCCAGGCCCAGCGCGACACGGCCCGCGAGCTGTCCGCGACCTCCGGCCAGGGCGAGCTGTTCGGCGGTCCCCAGTCGCCCGAGGACATCGAGCACCTGGTGGCCGACCCGCCGATCGCCGTGTGACCGCCCGGCGCACCCCACCCCCGACACCCGGAGACCCGACCCGTGGCCACCCCTTGCGACGGCCCCACCCCCGCGCGCCCGCTGCCCGCCGAGCCGCTGGCGGAGGAGGACGCGGCCGACGTGCTGTGCGCGCTGGCGCCCGGCGCGGGCACCCGCCGGCAGGCGGCCCGGCTCGCCCGCGCCCTCGGCGGGCTGCCCCCGGCCCTGCACCTGGCCGGGCGCTGCCTGCGGGCCGCCGCCGGGCGCCCGCCCGCGCCCGGCCTGCCGGCGGGGTTCGACCACTACCGCGGGCTGCTGCTCGCGCGGCCCCCGGACGGCGACCGCGACCCGCCCGCCCGCGCCCAGGAGCTGACCCTGGACCTGCTGGCCGGCCTCGGCCTGCCCCGGGCCCGGCCGCTGCTGCGCTGGCTGGCCTGCTTCGCGCCGGCCCCGCTGCCCCGCGCGGTGCTCGACGCGGGCGTCCTGGCCGCGTCACCGCTGTTCGCCGGCGTCACCGGCGCCGAGCCGGCCCGGTCGCTGGCCGCGCTGGTCGACTTCGGCCTGCTGGACGAGGTCACCCTGCGGACCACCCGCTGCGTGCTGCCGGCGCCGGCCGTCCGCGAGCGCCAGCGGCCCGACGAGCGGCGGGACCACCTCGCCCTGTGCGTCGCCGTCCTGGACGGCGCCACCACCCACCTGAGCGCCACCGACCCCGAGCACCTGTCCCGGTGGACCGCCCTCGCGCCGCACTGCGAGCACGTCGTGGCCGACACCGCCCTGCCCGACCGGTGGGAGCTGCCGGCCACGCGGCTCACCCGCGGCGCCGCCGTCCTGGCCCACCTGACCGGCGCGCACGACCGCGCGCAGGCCCTGTTCGCCCGCGCACTGGCCGTCCGCCGCCGCCACCTCGGCGACCACCACCCCGACGTGCTGGCCCTCCGCCGGGACCTGGCCTGGTCCCGCCACGCCCGCGCCGACCCGCCACCGGACCACCGCGCCCTCGCCGAGTACGCGTCCCTGGTGCGCGACTGCGCCACCGGCCCCGGTCCCGACCACCTCCTGACCCTGGCCTGCCGCCTCGACCTGGCCTGGCTCGCGTCCCGCGCCGCGCCGGACGAGGCCGACCGCTGCCGGGAGGTCGTCCGCGCCGAGCACCGGGCCCTGGGGCACCACGGGCCCGCCGGCCTGGTGGCCCAGCTGGAACTGGTCGCCCACCTCTGGCGGCGCGCCCACGACACCGGGCGGGCCGACCCCGCCGCGGTGGCCGCCGAGTTCGACCGCCTGCACGCCGTGATCGACGACATCGCCCACCACCCGGACGTCCACCCCGACCTGCCCGTCCCCTTCGACCGACTCCGGCAGACCGCCCACGACCTCCGCCACGCGTTCGAGCGCCGGCACGCCCACCGACCCCCGCCGCGACCGCGCGGCGCCGAGTGACGCAGCGGCGCGGACGACGGGTCGTGGCCGAGGGGCTCACCCGGCTGCTCGGCGATCGCCCGGCCCTCGCCGCGGGGTTCCGCCGAGCGGGCGCTTATCGGGTGGGAGTTTTCCGGAACGGTCGGCGAATGCACGGGAGAGGGGATGGTCGGATGACCTCAGGTTTCGCCGGCGGACCCGCGTCCTGCGGACGGGAATGACTCCGATCGGGTTGTTCCCGACCGGGCGTCCGGACGAGTCGAACAAGTGTGACGCAGCACACAAAAATGGCGTTCGGTGGCAGTCCGGGATGTCACCGCGTTGCCGAGTTTAGCCGTGGGCGACTACGCAGCGTATTCCTCTCCTGGGTGGCAAGGCCGGCTGACGTGCGGGAACGTCCGGTCGTTCCCGCGGTAAAACGAGCGAAACTCGCATCGCCGCCGCAGTCGTGCGATCCGCACATCACTCTTCCGGTCGAGTTTGAAGCGCTCCGCGAACGGGTTCGGATGAACACCATTCATGCCGCATGAAATGGTCCGGAAGGGCGCCTCGGCGGTTGGCTTGCGACTCAAGGAGTAATCGCCGCGACTCTTTCCGCATGGTCACCCGAAAGGACTCGTGCGGCGGCCTCGCTCGATCTGCTTCTATTTGTCCGGCGCTGGACGGCGTCAATGTCGAAATCGGAATCCCTAGGAGCCACACGTGTTGAAGCGTCTTGTCTCGGGTGCCGCGTTGGCCGCGATCACCGGTGCGATGGTCCTCGGTGGCGCGTCGGCCGCGCAGGCCACGACCGTGCCCCACGCGTCGTGCATCAACTCCGACCCGACGGGTCTGGTCAACGTGCTCATCTGCACCGTCAACACCAAGGTCCAGGTGCCGATCGACCTGGACGACGCGCTCATCACCATCGGCGACGTGGCCAGCGGGAACGACATCGACGTCCTCAACGGCGCCGAGCTGGACCTGGTCGAGGCCGAGATCGAGGACGTGCTGAAGAACGTGTCCATCGAGGACAACCTCATCTTCAAGAGCGCCCTGGTGGACGCGCTGAACGACGCCGACATCATCGACGACATCGACATCTCGAAGGTGTTCCTCGACATCCTGTGACACCCGCCCGCGCGGCGCTCCGGTGACCGGGCTCCGCAGGACAACGCCTCCCCGCGTCCTGCGGGGCTCCGCCGCGTCGGCCACCCTGGCGCCCGCCCCCGGCCCTCAGCAGGGGAGCAGGCCGTTGGCCCGCACGTGCTCGCTGATCCCCGCCCGCGAGTCGGTCCGCAGCTTGTCCGCCAGCCGCGCCACGTGCGACTGCACGGTCCGCCGCGGCAGGGACAGCTCGTCGGCGATGTCGGGGTTGGACAGGCCGGCCGCGACCATGCGGGCGATGCGGACCTCCATCGGCGACAGCGCCCGCCACCCGGACACCACCGGCTCCCGCACCGCGGGAGCGTCGCGCCGGACCCCCGCGGCGCGGCGGCGGTTCTCCGCCCGCCGCACGTCCCACCGGGCGGACAGCCCGCCGAACAGCTCCACCGCCTCGGTGAAGGCGGCCGACGCCTCCCGCGTCCGGCCGGCGGCGGCCAGCAGCGCGCCGGCGTCCTCCAGCGCCGAGGCGCACTCCACCACGCGCCCCACCCGGCGGTAGTGGTCGGCGGCGCCCAGCACCGGGTCCGGTTCGCCCGTCACCAGGCCGCGGCAGTGCGCGGCGGCGGCGGACGCCCGCGCCGGCCGGACCTCCTTGGCCGCCTCCTCCTCGCACACGGCGAGCGCCCGGCGCGCCGTCGCCACGTCGCCGGCGCCCAGCGCGAGGCGGGTCGCGTAGGCCAGCCACTGGTGGCGCAGCATCATCCGCGCGTAGTCCGGGCGCAGGACCGGCTCCAGCCGCGCCACCGCCTCCCGCGCCGCGCCGCGCTGCTCGGCCGCCAGCGCCGCGGCGACCAGGTGGAAGTCGCAGCTCTCCCGCTCCGCCCCGGAGGACGGGACGCGCGCGCCCGCGTCCAGGTGCGCCGCGGCGGCGGCCCGGTCGCCGCGGCGGCCGGCGACCAGGGCGGCCACGCCGTGCAGCAGCAGCGCCGCCGCCCCCGGCTCGCGCAGGCCGAAGAACGTGATCGACGGCCCGTCCTCGATGACGGCGTCCAGCTCCGCCAGCGCCTCGTCCCAGCGGCCGGTCCAGTAGTGGTGCACCGCGGCCGACACCTGCAGCCCGGTCGGCAGGTGGTGGTGGGCGGCCACCACGCGGCCCGAGCGCAGCGCGTCCTCCGCCTCGGCGAGGCGGTCGAGGTTCTGCAGGCTGAACACCCGGTTGTCCAGCAGGTCGAACCGCAGCTCGGCCAGCTCGGGCCGGTCGCCGGCGGTGGCCAGCGCGTCGTCGACGTGGCGCAGCGCCCGCTCGTGGTCCCGCCGGATGGAGTGCACCAGCCACAGCGTCTGCGCCGCGTGCGCCACGGGGTAGGGCTCGCCGCCGGCGACGGCGTCCGCGCGCGCCCGCTCGGCCGAGCGCTCCGCCTGGTCGAGGTCGGACAGGTCGCCGCGGCGGATGTCGGCCAGCAGCGCCACGTGCCGGGCCCGCCACAGCTCCGGGACCTCCGGCACGGCCAGCGCCTCCCGCAGCACGGCGACCGCCGTCGCCGTGTCGCCCCGGCGGTACCGCATGGTGGCGCGCAGCTGGCGCATCTCGGCGGCCTCCGCCGGGTCGCCGGTCAGCGCCAGCGCCCGCTCCGCCTCCACCTCCGGGAACCGGTCCAGCCGGAACTGCGCCTTCACCAGGCTGGTCAGCAGGTCCGCCCGCTGGGCCGCGTCCGGCAGGTCGGTGTCCAGGGCCTGGCGGAACAGCTCGGCCGCGACCGACGGGGCCCGGCCGGCCACCGCCGCGTGGTGCTCGGCCAGCCAGCGCACCACCCAACCGTCGACCGGGATCGGTTCGGCCACCAGGTGCTCGGCGATCCGCTCGACCGGCGCGCGCATCCCGGCCAGCGCCTCGGCGGTGTGCCGGTGCAGCGCCGCCCGCATCGACCGGGGCACGCCCTCGCGCAGCGCCTGCCGCAGGCAGGGGTGCCGGAACGCCAGGTCCTCGCCCGCCTCGACCACGACGGTGGCGGCCACCGCCTCGTCCAGCACGCCCACCAGCTCCAGCGCCGACCTCCCGGTCACCGCCGTCAGCTCGGCCACCCGGAAGCACGCGCCGAGCAGCGCCGCGAGCCGCAGCACGTCGCGCGCGCCGTCGGACAGGAACTCCAGGGTGCGCTCCACGGCGCCCAGCAGCGAGCGCGGCACCTCCCGGGCGGCGGGCGGGTCGACCTCGGCGACGCCGTCCACCACCCGCACCGAGCGCCCGCGCACCAGGGCGTTGGCCACCTCGGTCAGGTACAGCGGGTTGCCCGCGGTGCGGCGGGCCAGCTCGCGCAGCGCGCCGCCGGGCCGGGCGCCGACGGCGTGGCCGATCAGCGCCTCGGCGTCGGCCGTCGACAGGGGCCGCAGCGCCAGCACGTGCCCGTTGCGGGACTCCACGCCGTGCCGCACCCGGGCCAGCTCCCGCCGGCCGGGGTCGGGACGGGTCGCGGCCACCAGCAGCAGCGGCAGCTGCCGGGTCGCGGCGGCCAGCCGGTGCCACAGCAGCACGCTGGCGTCGTCCGCCCAGTGCAGGTCGTCGATCACCAGCACCAGCGGCGCGGTCGCGCACGCCTGGTCCACCGACGCCAGCAGCCGGTCCACCGCGGCCGGCACCGGGTCCGCCGCGCCGGGCGAGCCCGGCGCGGGCGCGCCGCGCTGCCCGTCGGGGTGCGCGCCGAGGCACTCGGTGATCACCCGCAGCGGGTAGCGCCTGCTCGACTCGTCGGCCACCGCCCAGGCCACCTGGCAGCCCCGCTCGCCCGCGTCGGCCAGCGCGACGGCGAGCAGCTCGGACTTGCCGATGCCCGCCTCGCCCTCCACCCACGCGGTCGCGCCGCGGCCCGCGGCGGCGGCGGCGACCAGCCCGCGCAGCCGCGCCACCTCCGCGGACCGGCCGACGAAGGCCCGGCCCGGGTCGCGCACCGCGCGGGGCGGCCGGCCGAACGACCGGCGCGGGCGCGCCGGCGGGGGCGGCGGGTCGGAGAGGACCTCCCGGTGCAGCGCGCGCAGCGCCGGCCCCGGCTCGACGCCCTGCTCCGACACCAGCGCGCGGTGCGCCTCGTGGAAGACCTCCAGCGCCTCGGCGCGCCGGCCCGAGCGGTGCAGGGCGAGCATCACCAGCTCGCGCAGCCCCTCGTGCCAGGGGTGCTCGGCGACCAGCCCGGTCAGGTCGGCGACCACCTCGGCGTGCTCGCCCAGCTCCAGCCGGGCGCGGGCGTGCAGCTCGGCCGCGCCCAGCCGCAGCTCGGCCAGCCGCTGCCGCTCCAGCTCCGCGAACGGGCCGGGCACCCCGGCGTAGGCCGTGCCGTGCCACAGCTCCAGCGCGGCCCCGAGGGCGTCCCGGGCCTGCGCCCAGCGCCGCGCCGCCAGCAGCCGCCCGCCCTCGGCCCGCGCCGCGTCGAACTCCTCGGCGTCCACGGCGCGGTCGGCCAGCCGCAGCGAGTACCCGGCGGAGCGCGACTCCAGCGCCGCCTGGGCGCCGCCCAGCGCGCGGCGCAGCCCGGACAGGTAGGTGTGCAGGCTGCCCACCGCGTTCGCCGGCGGCGCGGCGCCCCACACGCCGTCGACCAGCTCGTGCCGCGACACCACCCGGTTCGCCCGGCCGGCCAGCACCGCGAACACCGCGCGCCGGCGGGCCGGCCCGAGCGCCAGCTCGGCGCCGCCCGACCAGGCCCGCACCGGCCCCAGCACGCTCACCCGCAACCCGTCACCCGCAGCGCCCGCCACCACCCGCACCCCCGATCTCCGTCCCCCCGTACTGAACACGTGCCGAGGGGGAGTCGGTTCACGGCGGAGCCGACGATCACCCGGCCGGAGCAACCGGCTTTCCGGTGGCGCGGGCAACCGGGAGGTACGGACGGGCAGACCACGCCACGCTCCCTTGGTTCGCGTCCGCGTGCGTGGTGGGCTCGTGGTGATTCTCGTTCCCGTGCGGAGGTGCGGTGGGTATGCGGTCCGAGGGGAACGGGAGTCGTCGGCGGCGGGGCGCCACCGGGGAGGGGTTCGCGGGCGACGTCCTGCTCCGCCTGGCCAGGGAGGGGTGGCTGGTGGTGCCGAGGGCGGAGGCCGAGCGCGTCATCGCCGAACTGGAGCGCACGCTGAAGGTGGTGCGCGCGCGGCTGCGGCGGGCGGAGCTGTCCCGCAGGCTGCGCGACGTCGCCGACCGCGACGTCGACCCCGCCGTGGAGCGCCTGGCGGTGGACGCGGCGTTCGCGGGGCAGATCGCCGCCGACACCTGGGAGCGGGCGCTGGTGGAGCTGCCCAAGTACATCGAGGCGTTCCGGATAGCGGCGGGCGGCCGGTGACGACGCCCGGGGTGCCGGTCCGCGACCTGCTCCGCGAGCTGGTCGCGGCCGGCGAGGAGCGCCGCGCGGTCGTCGCGGACGGCGACGCCGAGACCGCCGAGCTGCTGGCGGCCTGGATCGACGCGCTGCTGGACGAGTGGAACCGCCGCTGCCGCGCCGCCTGAGGGCCGGCGGCTGCCCTTTCGGGCAACCCCGGCGTGCGCGAGGGCAGAAGCGGCCGGCGGCGCGCCCGGTCGGGCCCCGCGGGCAACGACGATGGGCCCACGGATGACGTCGGCGGAGGGGTCCTGATGCGGCGGGTGCGTGCGAGTCGGTCACTGCCGGCGCTGGTCGTGGCGCTGGCGCTGGTCGTCGCCGGGTGCGGTGGCGCCGGCGACGGGGGGAAGCTGCGGCTGACCGTGGCGACCTTCGGCGAGTTCGGCTACGAGCCCCTGTTCGAGGAGTACGAGCGGGCGCACCCGGAGGTCGACGTCGTCGGCCGGGTGGCGGACTTCGACGCCCACCACAAGGGGCTGGTCACCGCGCTCGCGGCCGGCCGCGGCGCCGCCGACGTGGTCGCCGTCGAGGAGCAGTACATGCCCCGGATGCGGCAGTCGGCCCGGCAGTTCGCGGACCTGTCCGCGTTCGGCGCGCGGGAGCTGCGCGACCGGTGGCCCCGGTGGAAGTGGGAGCCGGGCGTCGCCGAGGGCGGCGACTACGTGTTCGGCCTCGGCACCGACATGGGCAGCCTGGCCATGTGCTACCGCCGCGACCTGTTCGAGCGCGCGGGCCTGCCCACCGACCGGGACGCCGTCGCCGCGCTGTGGCCGACCTGGGAGGCTTACGCGCAGGTCGCCGAGCGCTTCGCCGCGCGGGTGCCCGACGCCGCGTTCGCCGACTCGGCGGGCACCGTCTACACCGCCGTGCTCAACCAGGCGGAGGAGAACTACTTCGCCAAGGCCGACGACTCCTTCATCGGCGACACCAACCCCAACGTGCTGCGGGCCTTCCGGATCGCCGGCGCGATCGGGGCCGCCGGGCGCACCGCGAAGGTCACCACCTTCACGCAGCCGTGGAACGCCGCCATCAACCGGGGCGGTTTCGCCACCATCACCTGCCCGGCGTGGATGCTGGCCCAGATCAAGGAGGCGGGCGGCGCCGACGGCGCGGGCAAGTGGGACGTCACCGAGGTGCCCGGCGACGGCGGCAACTGGGGCGGCTCCTACCTGGCGGTGCCCGCGCAGGGCGCGCACCAGCGCGAAGCCTACCGGCTGGCCGAGTGGCTCACCGCGCCCGAGCAGCAGGAGAAGCTGTTCGTGCGGGACGGCATCCTGCCCAGCGAGCCGGAGGTCTACCGGGACCCGGTCGTGCTGGAGCACACCGACCCCTACTTCGGCGACGCGCCCGTCGGCCGGCTGTTCGCCGCCTCCTCCGACACCGTGCGGCCCAACCACCGGGGGGTGCGCGACGCCGACGTGCGGCCGGTGTTCGGCCGGGCGCTGGGCCGCGTCGAGAACGGCGCGCAGAGCGTCGACCAGGCGTGGGAGCAGGCCGTCCGCGAAGCCCGCGACGTCCTGCGGTAGCCGCCGTGCCGTTCGCCCGGTGGGACCGGAGGATCACGCCCTACCTGTTCGTCGCGCCGTTCTTCGCGCTGTTCGCGGTGTTCGGCCTCTACCCGCTGCTGCGCACCGCCTGGATGTCGCTGCACCGCTGGGACCTGCTGGACGGGCCGGTGGCCTTCACCGGCCTGGCCAACTACGCCGAGCTGTTCACCGACCCGCACTTCTACAACGCGCTGGCCAACACCGCGAGCATCTTCCTGGCGGCGACCGTGCCCCAGCTGCTCGCCGCGCTGGGCATCGCGGCGCTGCTGGACCGCCCGCTGCGCGGGCGCACCGCGTGGCAGGCGGTCGTGCTGCTGCCCAACGTGGTGCCGGTGGTGGCGGTGGCGCTGGTGTTCACCCAGCTGCTGGGGCGCGACCAGGGCCTGGTGGCCTGGGTGCTGGCGTCGTTGGGCGCGTCACCGCTGGACTGGCAGGCGCACGCGTGGTCGGCGCACCTCGGCGTCGCGCTCATGGTGATCTGGCGGTGGACCGGCTACAACGCGCTGCTGTACCTGGCGGCGATGCAGTCCGTGCCCAGGGAGCTGCACGAGGCCGCCGCGCTGGACGGCGCGTCGCGGGCGCGGGCGTTCCGGTCGGTGACGCTGCCCGGCATCCGGCCCACCCTGGTGTTCACCGCGGTGGTGTCGACCATCGGCGGCCTGCAGCTGTTCGCCGAGCCGACCCTGTTCGGCGGCGCCAGCGCCGGCGGGAACGACCGGCAGTTCCAGACGCTGGTGATGTACCTGTACGAGAACGGTTTCGAGCGCTTCGACGCCGGTTACGCGGCGACGATCTCGTGGGTGCTGTTCGCGCTGTGCGCGGTGCTGGCGTTCGCCAACACCGCGCTGGTGCGCCGGTTCGTCGGGCGGGGGTGAGGGGTGCGCCGCGGACCCGGCCCGCTCGCCTGGGCGGCCCTGCTGCTGGTGCTGGTCGCCTCGCTGTTCCCGCTGTACTGGTCGGTCGTCGTGGCCTCGCACGACAACGCGGCCATCTCGGCGCGCGTGCCGCCGCTGCTGCCGGGCGGCGAGCTGGCGGCCAACGCGCGCGAGGTGTTCGCCGCGGTCGACTTCGGGGCCGCGCTGGTCAACTCGGCGGTCGTGGCGGGCACGGTCACCGCGTCGAACGTCCTGCTGGCCACGATGGCCGGGTTCGCCTTCGCCCACCTGCGCTTCCGCGGGCGCCGGGCGCTGTTCGCGCTGCTGGTCGGCTCGGTGATGGTGCCGGCGCAGCTCGGCGTGGTGCCGCTGTTCGAGCTGGTGGGCGCGCTGGGCTGGTACGGCCGGCTGGAGGCGGTGGTCGTGCCGGGCCTGGTGAGCGCGTTCAGCGTGTTCTGGATGCGCCAGGCGTGCCGGGAGGCGGTGCCGCGCGAGCTGGTCGACGCCGCCCGCGTCGACGGCTGCTCGCTGCCGCGGACCTACTGGCACGTGGTGCTCCCGGCGCTGCGCCGGCACGCGGTGGTGCTGGCGATGCTGACGTTCCTGGCCGCCTGGAACGACTTCTTCTGGCCGCTGGTGGTGCTCGACCCCGTCGAGTCGCCCACCGTCCAGGTCGCGCTGTCGCGCCTGGCGGGCGGCTACTACACCGACTACCCGCTCGTGCTGACCGGCGCGGTGCTCGGCACCCTGCCGGTCGTCGTGCTGTTCGCCCTGCTGGCAAGGCAGTTGGTCACCGGTCTCCTGCGGGGCCCGGTCAACCGGTGAGGTGGTTGATGGAACACGTTTTCCCGACGGGCTTCCTGTGGGGCGCCGCGACGGCGGCCTACCAGATCGAGGGCGCGGTGGCCGCGGACGGGCGGGGTCCGTCCATCTGGGACACCTTCGCGGCGGTGCCGGGCGCGGTGCTCGGCGGCGTCGGCGGCGACCCGGCCTGCGACCACTTCCACCGCCACCGCCAGGACGTGGAGCTGCTGCGCGAGCTGGGCCTGCCCGCCTACCGGTTCTCCACGGCGTGGCCGCGGGTCATGCCCGACGGGCGGACCGTGGAGCCGCGGGGCCTGGCCTTCTACGACCGCCTGGTGGACGACCTGCTCGCCGCGGGCGTCCGGCCGCTGGTCACCCTCTACCACTGGGACCTGCCGCAGGCGCTGCAGGACCGCGGCGGCTGGTGCGACCGCGACCTGGTGGGGCGCTTCACCGACTACGCGTGCACGGTCCACGACCGGCTGGGCGACCGGGTGGCGGACTGGACGACGCTCAACGAGCCGTTCTGCTCGGCGTTCCTGGGCTACGGCGTCGGCGTGCACGCGCCGGGCCTGTCCGACGCGGGCGCGGCGCTCGTCGCGGCCCACCACCACCTGCTGGCCCACGGCGCGGCGGCCCGCGCGCTGCGCGAGCGCGGCCGGCCGGGCGACCGGCTGTCGATCGTGCTGAACTTCTCGCCCGCGCTGGCCGACGGCGACGACGCCGCGCACCGCGACGCGGCGCGGCGGTTCGACGTGCTGCACAACCGGTTCTTCCTGGACCCGGTGCTGGGCCGGGGTTACCCGCAGGACCTGTTCGCCGACGTGGCCCACCTGGCGGCGCTGGAGCCGGCGATCCGGGACGGCGACCCGGCGCTCATCGCCGCGCCCGTCGACTGGATCGGGGTCAACTACTACGCGCCGACCAGGGTGGCGCCGCTGGCCGACCTCCGCGCCCCGAGCAACTGCCCGCTGCCGGGCCTGCGCGGCGTGGACGTCCTGCCGCCGCGGGGCCCGCTGACGTCGATGGGCTGGGAGCAGCACCCGGAGTCGCTGACCGAGCTGCTGGTGTGGCTGGGCGAGCGCTGCGGACCCGTGCCGCTGGTGGTGGCCGAGAACGGCGCGGCGTTCGTCGACGTGGTGGACCCCGACGGCCGGGTGCGCGACGTCGGGCGCACCCGGTACCTGGCCGAGCACCTGCGCGCCGTGCACGCCGCCCTGGCGCGCGGGGCGGACGTGCGCGGCTACCTCGCCTGGTCCCTGCTGGACAACTTCGAGTGGTCCTTCGGCTACACCCAGCGGTTCGGCCTGGTGCACGTCGACTTCGACACGCAGCGCCGGACGGTCAAGGACAGCGGGCGGTTCTTCGCGGAGGTGGTGGCGCGCAACGCCGTCCCGGCCGGCTGAGGCCCGCAACGCCGTCCCGGCCGGCTGAGGCCCGCCGCGCCGGCGGCCGCCCCCGCCGGCGCGGGTCAGTTCCCGTCGGGCAGGTCACCGAGTTCGCCGCTGACGTTGACGACCTGGAAGCAGTTCGGCGCCTGCTGCCCGGTGGCGGGCGTGCCGGGCTTGGTGCAGTCCACCGTCGCGGTGACGGCGGCGCCCTCCGGGATGTCGATGGGCGTCACCCAGTGGTAGTCCTGGTTGCGGAAGGTCTCCAGCGCGATCCAGGTGATCGTCCGGTCGCCGAAGGCGATGGTGAGCACGCCCTCGTCGCCCTGGTGGTTGCCCAGCACGAGGTCGGTGACCCGGAAGACCTTGTTCTCGGGCACGACGTAGGTGCCCGTGCCCTGCCCGCCGCCGTCGGTGCGCACCTCGATGGTGCTGGAGCTCTGCTGCCCGCCGCCGATCCCGTTGCCCTGCGGCTGACCCTCCTGCCCCTGTCCCTGCCCTTGGCCCTGGCCCGGGTCGGTGCGCTGCCCGCCCTGCTGCGGCGGTCGCCCGTCCTGCCCCTGGGGCTGCTCCGGCGCGGGATCCTGTTGCACCGCTTGGGCGATCTCCTCCGCCCGGTCGTCCACGGCCTGCTCCGCGGCGCTGCGCACGGCGGGGCGCACCAGCAGCAGCCACGCCAGCAGCAGGGCCAGCAGCAGCGCCAGCAGGGCCAGCAGCCAGCGCGGCAGCACCGGCAGCTGGATCAGCTCGCCCTCCAGCTCGTGCCGCGTGGTGGCGTCCCCGCCCCCCTCGACGCCCCGGTCGGCCACGGCGGTCGCGTCCAGGCGCAGCGGCCAGTGCTCGGGCTTGCCGAACCACAGGATCTCGCCCACCCGGACGCGCAGTTCGAGTTCCGCGCGGTCGCCGGGCTCGACCGCGACCGGCCGCTGCGCCACCGCGTAGGTCAGCCGGTCGTCGGCCTCCGGCGCGCTCAGCGCCACCGCGACCGGCGTGTTGCCCGCGTTGTGCAGCTCCACGTGGTAGCGGGCGCCGCGCCAGGCGCGGCGGCGCTCCGGGACCAGTTCGGCGCGCTGCTCGGCGAACGCGGCGACGACCACGGTGGTCTCCGAGACCACCACCGACTCCGGCCGCTCGGCGGGCAGCACCCGCACGCCCAGCGGCAGCTCCCCGGCGCGCACCGCGGGGGAGCGCGGCGGGCTCAGCCGGACGAGCACCTGGCCGGACGTGCCCGGGTACAGCGACAGCCGGGCCGGCTCGACGGCGGTCCACGGCGCGCACTCGCCCACCACCTCGAATTCGTACGCCTCGACGATGTCGCTGTCGTTGCGCACCGTCATGGTCGTGCTGGTCTCCTGGCCGGGCGTGACGGCCACCGTGGGGAGACCGAATTCCGTTGTTGCGGTCACGCCCGGCAACGGTAGGCACGGCGCCGCCCGGTCGGCAGGGAGAAAAGGGCACTGTGCGGGCAAACCGGTGCACTCGCGGCCCACCGGGGCTGACCGGCGCGCCGGCGCTGGGCACGATGGTCGCACCAGGGCCGCCGCGGCCCGGTTGTTGCGGAGGGGAACCGGCATGAAGACGAGAATCCCGGTCGCCGTGTACGCCGAGGACCCGGTGCTGCGCACCGGCGTCGTCCACCAGCTCCGCCCCCGGCCGGAGGTCGAGGTGCTGACCGCGCAGGACCAGGCGCGCGCGACCGTGGCGCTGGTCGTGGTGGACGAGGTCGACGACGCGGCGGCCCGCCTGCTGCGCCGGCTGCGGCGCTCGTCCGCCACCCGCACCGGCGTGGTCGTCGGCCGGTTCGACCACGACGCGCTGCAGGTGACCGTGGACTGCGGGGTGTCGGCGGTGGTCCGCCGCGCCGAGGCCGACCAGGACCGCCTGGTGAACACCGTCGTGGCGGTGGACCGGGGCGAGGCGGTGCTGCCCGGCGACCTGCTGGGCGTGCTGCTGGACCACGTCGGCCGGTTGCAGCGCAGCGTGCTGGACCCCAACGCGCTCACCATGTCCACGCTCACGACGCGCGAGGCCGACATGCTGCGGCTGATCTCCGAGGGCTTCGACACCGCCGAGATCGCCACGAAGATGTCCTTCTCCGAGCGGACGGTGAAGAACGTCCTGCACGAGGTGAGCACCCGGCTGAACCTGCGCAACCGCGCCCACGCCGTGGGTTTCGTGATGCGGCACGGGCTGATCTGAGGGCCGGTTGCCCGAAAGGCCACCGCGCCGTCCCCGACCCTGCCCGCGCGGTCCTCGGCCCGGCGCGGGCGCCGCGGCGACGATGTCGGCGAGGACCGCCACCGGAGGTGCGAAGTTGTCCAACAGGGCGAGAAGACGAGCCGTCGCCGCGACCACCGCCGTGGCCGCGCTGTGCGGCGCGGTCGCGGCGGTGCGCGCCACCACCCTGGCCCCGGCGCTGGCGCAGCAGGGCGACCCGCCGGCCGCCGGCCGCATCGCCTTCGCGGGCACCGGCCACCGCGGGATCGGCGTGGTGGCCGACCCGGCGCCCGACCCGCCGGCCGACCGGCCCGCGGTCAGCGAGCCGCTCGCGGGCCCGGGGCCCGCGCACTTCGACGACCACGTCTCGGCGCGCGGGGACCTGGTGGTGTTCACCAGCCTGCGCGACGAGCGCCGGCCCCAGGTGTACCTGCGCGCCGCGGACGGCTCGGTGCGCCGGCTCACCACCGGCCGCGACGCGGGCCACCCGCAGCTGTCGCCGGACCTGCGGACGGTGGTGTTCGACTCCGCCGAGGACGGGCAGCGCGACCTGTGGGTGGTCGGCGTCGACGGCTCCGGCGCGCGCCGGCTCACCGACGGCCCCGCCGACGAGACCTGGCCGACGTTCTCCCCGGACGGCGCGCAGGTCGCGTTCTCCGCCGACCGCGACGGCGAGCCCGAGCTGTACCGGCAGCCGGTCGCCGGCGGCGCGGCCGTGCGGCTGACCGACGAGCCCTCGGGCGCGGCCGTGGAGCCGGCCTGGAACCCGCGCGACGGCCGCATCGCCTACACCCTGGACCGCGGCCCGGCCGCGCCCGCGCAGCTGCGCGTGCTCGACGGCGCGGGCCCCGGCGTCCCGGTGCTCGGCGGCGACCAGGCCGGCTGGCGCGGCCGTTGGCCCGCCTGGAAACCCGACGGCGGCGGCCTGCTGTTCCTGAGCCAGGACCAGACCTGCTCGTGCCCGGCCGACCCGGAGGTGACGAAGGTCTACCAGGTCGACACCGGCTACGGGCTGCCCGTCACGGCGCCGCCCGGCCTGCTGCTGGCCGAGGACCGGCACGTGTCCTCGCCCGCGTGGTCGGGGGCCGGCGCGCCCGCGCTGCTGGTGTCGCGGACGACCGCGGCGACCCGGTCCACCGCCACCCTCCAGGACGTCCGGCCCGACGGCGTGGACCCCCGCGACCTCGGCGTGGCGGTGCTGCGCGAGGACCCGGGCAGCGTCGAGGACCCGAACCTGCTGTTCTACCCGCGCGAGGGCTACGACCCGTGGACCCAGCGGCAGTCCTACTCGCCCGACGGGCGGCGGATCGCGGTGACCCGGTTCGAGGAGCTGGAGGGCAGGCGGGTCCAGCGGCTGTGGCTGGTGGACGCCGACGGCGGCGACCCGCGCCGCGTCCCGGTGGCCGACCGCGCCGCCGAGGACTGGGAGTTCGACCCGGCGTGGTCGCCCGACGGCCGGTTCATCGCCTTCGCCCGCCGCTCGCCCGGCGGGGCGCCCGGCCGCGGCGGGCCGAGCCGGATCGCCGTCGTGGAGGTGGCCACCGGCGCCGTGGTCGGCAACCTGCGCCCGCCGCCGGAGGTCGCCGAGCGCGAGGACACCCAGCCCGCGTGGTCGCCCGACGGCGCGACCCTCGCGTTCACCAGGGGCGTGATCAGCGACCCCGGGACGCCCGGCGAGGTGCGCGACAACCACATCTGGACCGCGCGCGCCGGCACCCTGGACCGCCAGCGCGACCTGTCGGCGGCGGCCTGCGGGTCGGACTGCCGGGTCACCGACGACAGCGCCGCGTTCCGCCCCGACGGCGCCGCGGTGGTGTTCAACCGCGAGTTCGACGGCCTGGTGGAGGTCTCCCTGCGCGACGACCGGTGCCGCGTCCTGCAGCCCAGGGGGCAGGGCGGTTGCTCGACGCCGCTGACCGCGCCGCCCACGGGGCCGTTCCAGCCCCGGGACGCGGCGCACTCGCCCGACGGCGACCGGATCGCGGTCACCGCGCGGCGGCAGGGCGACGCCCGCTCCCCGGAGGAGCTGGTCGTGCACGACCCCGCTGGCGGCGGGCTCGACCGGATCACGCGCGACCTGCCCGGCCGGCAGAAGGAGCCGACCTGGCAGCCCTCGGTGGACCTGGCGGTGCAGGCCCCGCCCACCGTGCCGGACCTGGACAGCGGCGGCTCCACCACCACGACCGTGACCGTCCTCAACCGGGGACCGGCGACCTCGCCCGGCACCGCGCTGACCGCCGCGGTCCCCGAGGGCGTCCGGGTCGACGTGCTGCGGCCGGACCGGGGCAGCTGCGACGCGGCCACCCCGCGGTGCGACCTGGGCGCGCTGGAGGGCGGGGCGAGCGTGCGGGTCGAGGTCGTCCTCGTGGGCCTGGCCCCCGGCCGGCGGCGGGTGACGTGGTCGGTCACGGGCGGCGTGCTGGACGTGCGGCCGTCGGACAACTCGGCGCAGACCGAGGTCCCGGTGCGCGAACCGGCCCCGCCCCCGCCGACGACCACCACTCCGCCGCCCCCGCCACCTCCGCCGCCACCTCCGCCCCCGCCGCCACCTCCGCCCCCGCCGCCACCTCCGCCCGCCCCCTCGGCCGGCCCCGGCGTGACCGTCGTCGTGCAGCCCGACCCGTCCTACGTGGGCGGGCGCGCGACCGCGAACTTCACGGTGCGCAACGCGGGCGGCGCGCTGGCCACCGGCCTGCGCCTGGACTTCGGGCTGCCCGGGGCGGTGCCGGTGGCGGCGCTGCCACCGGGGTGCACGGCGGCCGGCTGCGCGCTGCCCGACCTCACCCCCGGCGCCGTGCAGGTCGTGCAGGTGGTCTTCGCGCCGGACGCGCCCCTGGAGACCACCGTGCGCGCCGCCCTGCGGACCTCCGGGACGGACGCCGACCCCGCCGACAACACCGCCACCGCGCCCATGCGGGTGCTGCTGCCGCGCATCGTGGCCGTGCCGCCGATCGGCGAGCCCGGCTTCGTGACCTCCGTGCGGGGCCTGGACTTCCCGCCCGGCGTGCCGGTGCGGCTGACGTGGTCGCCCGGCATCACCGCGGCGGCGGCGCCCACGATCCCGCGCGCCGACGGCGGGTTCGCCGCGCAGCTGCTGATCCTGGCCAAGGACCAGACCGGGCCGCGCACCATCACCGCGACCGGGCCCGGTTTCCGGCCGGCCACCACGCCGTTCCTCGTGGTGCCCGGTTCGATCGGGCCGCCCGACATGGTGCGGCGCAGGTGAGGACCGACCCGAGGACGAGGAGGCAGTCGTGATCCACGAGGTGGACGAGGGGATACGCCGGTTGTTCACCGCCGCCGGCGTGCCGGGGGACCACGGTGACCTGGCGTTCGACGCGCCCACCAAGGAGTGGACGGCGCGGCGCAACGCGCCCACGGTCAACGTGTTCCTCTACGACCTGAGGGAGGACCTGTCCCGCCGCAACGCGGGCGCGCACGACGTCTACGGCGACGACGGCGCCCTGCTGGGCAGGCGCGGGGCGGCGCGCTGGTTCGAGCTGACCTACCTGGTGACCGCCTGGACCAACCGGCCGCAGGACGAGCACCGGCTGCTGTCCGACGCGCTGGCGTGCCTGGTGCGCCGCGAGCGGCTGGACCCGGGGTGGCTCACCGGGTCGCTGGCCGAGCTGGGCCTCGCCGTGGAGCTCCAGGTGGCCGCGCCGTCGTCGGACACCCGCGCGGTGAGCGAGGTGTGGTCGGCGCTGGGCGGCGAGCTGAAGCCCTCCATCACGATCACGGTCACCTCGCCGCTGGCCGGCGACTGGACGCCGGCCGGTCCGCTGGTGACCGAGGGCATGGTGCTGCGCGGCGACTCCGCCGCGCCCGCGGGGGGCGCCTCCTCCGGCGACGTGCGCCGGCTGCGCTACGAGGGGCCGACCACCGCGGAGGGCGAGGGCTTCGCGGTCGCCAGGCCGCGCCCACAGCCCTCGGCCAGGCGCAGGCGCGGCGAGCCGATCCGGTGACCGCGCACGTGACGGGGGCGGTCGGCCCGGTCGGGCAGGCGACCCCGGTCGAGCAGGTGGACCCGGTCGGGCAGGTGGACCCGGTCGGGCAGGTGGACCCGGTCGAGCAGGTGGAGCGGGTGTTCGCCGAGTGGGCCGGGGACGCCGGTCCGGCGCTCGCCGGGCCGCCGGCCGCCGACCTGGTCTACCTGTGGGCCCGGCTGGGCGCGGTCGAGCGGCGGGTCCGGCGGGCGGTGGCGGAGCGGCTGGCCACCGACCCGAACCCCGACGACCCGTTCCGCGGCCTCTACCTCACGCCGGAAGGGGTGCGGCGGGTGCTCGACGCGCCCCGCCGGCCCCCGTCGCACCCGCCGGCGGACGAGGCGCGCCTGGACGCGCTCGCCGCCGCGGTGCCCGCCCCCGGCCCCCGGCTGCTGGGGCTGGCCCGCGACTTCCACCTCGACCGGCTGGACCTGGAGTTCCTGCTCGTCGCCCTGGCGCCGGACCTCGACGCCCGGTTCGAGCGCCTCTACGGCTACCTCAACGACGACGTGACCCGCCGCCGCGCGACCGCGGGGCTGGCGCTGGAGCTGTGCGGGCAGCCCGCGGCGGGCCCCGGCCGGTTCCGCCTCTCCGCCACCGCGCCGCTGGTGGCGGGCGGGCTGGTCGAGGTGCGGGAACCGGACCTGCCCGCGCTGTCGCGGGTGCTGCGCGTGCCCGACCGCGTGGTGGCCCACCTGCTCGGCGACGACGCGCCCGACCGCCCGGTCGGCGACCTGGCCCGCGTCGTCCCCGCGGGCCCCGTCCCGCAGGACGGTTTCGCCCGCCGGGTCGGCGCGGCGCTGCGGGCCGGGGTCGGCGCGGTCCACCTGCGGTCCGCCGACGGCGACGCGGGCCCGACGGCGGTGGCCGCGCTGGCCGCGGCCGGCCGGGGCGCGGTGGTGCTGGACGTGGTCGCGCTGCTCGACCGGGACCGGCCCGCGCTCGCCGAGGTCGTCCGGGAGGCGCGGTTGCGCGGCGCGGGGCTCGTGCTCGGCCCGGTCGAGCCGCTGGCGCCCGACCGGCTGCGGCTGCTGCGCGAGGTGGTCGCGTCGGCGGGCGACGTGCCGCTGGTCCTGCACGGCGGGCGGCACTGGGACCCGCGGTGGACCGACCGGCCGCCGGTGTCGGTCCCGGTGCCGCCGCCCGACGCCGACCACCGGTCGGCCCGGTGGGCGCGCAGCCTGGCCGAGGCGACCGGCGCGCCGCCGGCGGAGGACCTGCTGGCCTCCCTGGGCGGCTACCGGCTCGGGGCGGCCGAGGTGGACCGCGCGGTGTCGGTGGCGGCCCGCCTGGCGGTCCTGGACGCCCGGCCGCTCGCGGTGGAGCACCTGCGTGCCGGGGTGCGGGCGCAGAACGGCGCGGGGCTGGACCGGCTGGCCCGCCGGATCACCCCGTCGGTCGGCTGGGACGACCTGGTGCTGCCCGCGGCGACCCGGCGGCAGCTGGGGGAGCTGGTGCTGCGGGCCCGGCACCGGGAGCGGGTGCTGGGCCAGTGGCGGATGCGCCCCGGCGGTGGCCGGGGCCGCGGCGTGGTCGCGCTGTTCGCGGGGGAGTCCGGCACCGGCAAGACGATGTCCGCCGAGGTCGTCGCCGCCGAGATCGGGATGGAACTGTACGTGGTGGACCTGTCCACCGTGGTGGACAAGTACGTGGGCGAGACGGAGAAGAACCTGGAGCGGATCTTCACCGAGGCGGCCGGCGTGCACGGGGTCCTGCTGTTCGACGAGGCCGACGCCGTCTTCGGCAAGCGGTCCGAGGTCAAGGACGCGCGCGACCGCTACGCCAACGTCGAGTCGGCGTACCTGTTGCAGCGCATGGAGTCCTTCGACGGCATCGCGGTGCTGACCACCAACATGCGGTCCAACGTGGACGAGGCGTTCACCCGGCGGATCGACGTCATCGCCGACTTCCCGGTGCCCGACGCGCACCAGCGGCTGGCGCTGTGGGACCGCTGCCTGGGCCCCGCCCTGCCCCGCTCCGGCGACCTGGACCTGGCGTTCTGCGCCGAGCGCTTCGAGCTGGCGGGCGGGTCGATCCGCGCCTGCGCGGTGACCGCCGCCTACCTGGCCGCCGAGGCGGACCGCCCGGTGTCGATGGCCGACGTGGTCGCCGCGGTCCACCAGGAGTACCGCAAGCTCGGCAGGCTGGTGCTGGAGAGCGAGTTCGGCCCCTACCTGACCGCCTGACACCCCGCGCCGGGGCGCCCCCGCCGGCGGCGGGGGCGCCCCGGTCGCCTGCCGCCGGCCGATATCCGTCCACTGTGGACTGTCCGGCGTGCTGTGCCGGTGCGGAAGAGGAGAAGGGGCACACCCGGCGGCCGGCGCGCGCCGTGCCCTTTAGGGCACCCGGTCTGCCCCCTGCCGGGAGCGGGCGGACCTCCCGCCGCACCACCCGGACCAGCAGTCTGTTGCTACCAGAGCGGGAGCAGCGCACACCAGACAGGAGCGACCATGCCGCAGTACCTCTCACCCGGCGTGTACGTGGAGGAGGTCCAGTCCGGAGCACGGCCGATCGAGGGGGTCGGCACCGCGGTGGCCGCCTTCGTCGGCTTCGCCGAGCGGGGCCCCTTCCACCGGCCGACGCTGGTGGCGAACTGGAACCAGTACGTGCAGAACTTCGGCGGCTTCGTCGAGGACACCTACCTGCCGCACGCGCTCTACGGCTACTTCGCCAACGGTGGCGGCGCGGCGTACGTGGTGCGCGTCGGCGGCCCGCAGGCCGGCACGGAGGCCAAGCCGCCCGAGCCGAAGCCCGTGCAGCTGGGCGGGCTGCGGGTCGCCGCCCTGCCCGCCGCGGGCGACGACGTGACCGTGGAGGTGGCCGACGCCGACGGCGAGAACCCGGCGGACGACCGCTTCAAGCTGCTGGTGCGCCAGGGCGGGAAGGTCGTGGAGACCTACGACGTCTCCACCCGCAAGAACGCCAAGAACTACGTCGTGACCCAGGTCAAGGAGCGCTCGAAGCTGATCGGGGTCACCGAGCAGTCCAGCGGGGCGCTGGCCCGGCCGGACAAGCAGACGGTGCCGCTGCCCGCCGCGGGCTCCGACGGCGCGGCGCTGCCCGCGGTGGTCGACGCCCAGGAGTACCTGGGCGACCCGGAGGCCCGCACCGGCTTCGGCGGCCTGGAGAGCGTCGACGAGGTCACCATGGTCGTGACGCCCGACCTGATGGCCGCCTACCAGCGCGGGATGATCGACCTCGAAGGCGTCAAGACCGTGCAGCTGGCGATGATCTCGCACTGCGAGCAGATGGGCGACCGGGTCGCCCTGCTCGACACCCCGCCCGGCCTGTCCCCGCAGCGGGTGCGCGCCTGGCGCATGGACGAGGCGGGCTACGACTCCCGGTACGCGACCCTCTACTACCCGTGGATCAAGGTCTTCGACCCGGCCGGCGGGCGGAACGTCATGGTGCCGCCGTCCGGTCACGTCGCGGGCGTGTGGGCGCGCAGCGACGTGGAGCGCGGCGTGCACAAGGCGCCCGCCAACGAGGTGATCCGCGGCGCGGTCGAGCTGGAGGTCGGGCTGAGCAAGAGCGAGCAGGACCTGCTCAACCCCATCGGCGTGAACTGCGTGCGCGCCTTCCCCGGCCGCGGCATCCGGATCTGGGGCGCCCGCACGCTGTCCTCCGACCCGGCCTGGCGCTACCTCAACGTGCGCCGGCTGTTCAACTACCTGGAGGAGTCGATCCTGATCGGCACCCAGTGGGTCGTCTTCGAGCCCAACGACGACCGGCTGTGGTCGAGCATCCGGCGCAACATCACCGCGTTCCTGACCGAGCAGTGGCGGCAGGGCGCCCTGTTCGGCCGCACCCCGGCCGAGGCGTTCTACGTCAAGTGCGACCGGGAGAACAACCCCCAGGAGTCCATCGACCTCGGGCAGGTCGTCTGCGAGATCGGCGTGGCGCCGGTCAAGCCCGCGGAGTTCGTGGTCTTCCGGCTGTCGCAGTTCTCCGACAGCACCAGCCTCGTCGACGAATGAGCAACCCGCCCCCGCTCGGGGCACGTGAACCGGAAAGGCGAGCACATCCATGGCAGAAGGCGACGCACTCTCCACGCACATCTTCGGCGTGCAGCTCGGCGGCTTCATGGTCGAGTCCCTCCAGGAGGTCAGCGGGCTGACCGTCGAGGAGGACGTGGTCGAGGTGGCCCAGGTGACGCCCACCGGCAAACCGCTGCTGCGCAAGCAGCCCGGCGCGCAGAAGGGCGGCGAGGTCACCCTCACCAGGGGGCTCGACATCAGCGAGGAGTTCACCAAGTGGCTCAAGGAGACCCTGGAGAAGGGGGCGGTCGCCGCGGCGCGGCAGAACGTCACCATCGAGGTCAAGGACTCCGAGGGCAACACCGTCCGGCGGATGCAGCTGATGAACGCGTGGGCCAGCAAGTGGGAGGGCCCGTCGCTCAAGGCCGGTGAGTCCAGCGCCGCGACGGAGAAGGTGACCCTCGTCTTCGAGGAGATCAAGGTCGAATGAGGCGCCGGACGATCGCCCTCGACCAGCTCGACGAGCTGGTCGAGGAGACCGCGCAGCGGCAGCCGGAACGGGCCGCCGCCACGCCGGAGGGCGCCACCATGCGCACGGTGTTCGACTTCGAGCTGCCCCGCGGCTACGTCGACCCGAGCGGTGTGGTGCACCGGCACGGCCGGATGCGGCTGGCCACCGCGCGGGACGAGCTGCGGCCCCAGATCGACCTGCGGGTCAAGGAGAACCCCGGCTACCTCAGCGTGGTGCTGCTCAGCCAGGTCATCACCGAGCTGGGCACGGTCGGCGAGGTGCACGCCGGCGTGGTCGAGCAGATGTACGCCACCGACATCGCGTTCCTCCAGGACTTCTACCGGCGCATCAACAGCGAGGGCCACACGCGGGCCGGGGTGTCCTGCCCGTCGTGCGGCGCGGCGTTCGAGGTGGACCTCGCCGGTGGTCGCCTGGGGGAATCGTGACGTACGCGGCCGAACGGCTGCTGGAGGAGGTTGCGTACGTGGCCTACCACTTCCACTGGTCGCGCGGGGAGATCCTCGACCTGGAGCACCACGAGCGCCTGCGCTGGGTCCGGGAGATCGCCCGCATCAACACGAGGGTGAACGAGGGGAGGTGAACCATGTCCTTCTGGGACAGGCTGCTGGGGCGCGGGCGCGCCGGCGCCGGGACCGCCGCGGCGCCCCCGCCGGCCGACCGCCCGACCCGGCCGCCGTGGGACGGGGGCTGGCGCGCCGTCCCACCGTCGACCGGGGTGATCCAGCGCGACAGCCCCGTGGTCGGTGACGGCCTACGCTTCCGCGCGGGCCTGACCGCCTGGCAGGACCACACGTTCGACACCGGGATGGGGCACGCGGTGGACCCGTCGGCCCCGGCGGGGGTGCTGCACGGCCTGGTGCTGCGGCGCACGCCCGAGCTGGGGCGCTACCACGGCGGGGCCGCCATGCCGATGGCGCTGCGACCGGAGGGCTCGGAGGGGGCGGAGGAGCCGGCGGCGCAACCGCCGTCGGGCGCGCGGCCCGCTCCGGCGGGGAGGCGGCCCGGCCCGGCGGGGAGGCGGTCGGTGGCCGAGCGCGCCGGCTCGGCGGCGGGCCGCCCCGCTCCGGCGGGGGAGCCCCCGGCGGCCGTGCGCCCCGATCCGGTGGCGCCGCGGTCGACGGCCGCGCGTTCCGGGCCGGTGGTGTCGCGGTCGGTGGCCGAGCGCCCCGGGCCGACGCGGGAGTCGGCGGCCGGATCTCCCGGGCTGTCGCGGGAGCCGTCGGCGGCCGGGCGTTCCGGGTCGTCGGTGGCCGGGTCTCCGGGGTCGTCGCGGGAGTCGTCGGTGGCCGGGCCTCCCGGGTCGTCGCCGGAGCGGCCGGTGGTCGGGCGTTCCGAGCTGTCGCGGGGGTCCTCGGTGGCTGCCGGGCCGGAACCGTCGCGGGAGCGGTCGGTGGCCGAGCCCTCGGGCCCGGTGGGGGAGCGGCCCGTGGTGGCCCACCCCGCAGCGGTGGCCGAGCGCCCGGCGGCGGTGCGGCTCGCCCCGGTGGGGCAGCGGCTGACGACGGCCGCGCGACCGGCCGGTGTCGTCCGGCGGGTGCCGGTCGTGCCCTCGCCGCCCGGCCCACCGCCCGCCGACGTGCGGGGCGGCGGGACCACCGGCGGCGGGACCACCGGCGGCGGGGCGGGTCCGGCCGTGAGCGGCGGTGGTGCCGAGGTGGTCCAGCGCAGCGCCGTCGCGGGAGGTCCTGATCCGGCGGTCGCCCGGAGGGATGTCATCGGTGGTGCCGAGGTCCCGGTCGCCACGAGGGGTGCGGTCGCCGCGAACGACACGGGCAGGGGCACGAGCACCGGCCCCGACGCGGCGACGGCTGGAGCGACGCGGACGAGTGCGACCGCCATGCCCGCCGTGAAGAGGTCGGCGGCGGAGGGCGGGGACCGGGGGGAGTCCCGCGCGGTGCGGCGGTCGGGGGTCGCCGGCGGTGGGGACCTGCCCGCCGTGCAGCGGCTGACCCGGCAGCAACCCTCCGCGCAGCGGCCTCCCGAGCAGGAGCCCGCTGGGCAACAAGCTGCCCCGCAACAACCTCCTGCGCAGAAGCCTTCCGGGCAAAAGCCTTCAGGCCGGGAACTTCCGGACCGAAAACCTGCAGACCAAGATCCTTCCGGGCGGCAACCCGCCCCCGGTTCCACGGCCGGTGGTGATGTGCAGCGAATCGCTGTGCGATCACCGGGGGCGGCTGCTGCGCGGTCCGCTCCGGTGCTGGGTGAGCCGCTGGCGCGGATGCCCGCGAGCGCCCTGCCCTCGACCGATCGGCCCTCGGCCGGCGACCTCCCGGCCAACCGTCCCGCCGGCCCACCGCGGACCGGTCGATCACCGGCCGATCACCCCTTGGCGAACCGCCCAGCGGCAGATCCACCCCCGACGAACCACCCCTCGACAAAGCACTCCACTGTGGACGGTCCATCGGCGGACCGCTCTGCGGCAGAACGGACCCCGGTGGACCGGTCTGTGGCGGGTCGGCCTCCGGCCGGCGGGTCGCCGGTGGACCGGCCCTCGGTCGATCGGCCGAAGGCCGGCCCCCGAGCCGCTGCCACCGACCTGGCGGCAGCGGTGGTGCGCCGGCGGGTCACGCCGGCTGCGGAAGAGCAGGCGCCCGAGCCCGGAGCGGCGACGACGGCCGGGCGCGCGTCGGGCAGCCCGGCAGCACCGCCGGTCCGCCCCACCGTGGGGTTGGGGCAGCAGCTCGCGGCGATGCCGGCCACGGCGATCCCCGACACCGGCGTCGCGAGCGGCAAGCCCACCGCCCCGCCCCGCCCACCGCTGGTGCAGCGCGCCACCGAACCCACCCCGGTCCGGACTTCCCGGCCGGCGCCGCCCACGAGGGACGTGCCGGTCGTCCCGGTGACCCGCCTCCCACCCCGGACACCACCGCGAGGAGCTGCGGCCGCCCCGCTCGCGGTGCAGCGCGCGGTCACGACCGGTTCCGCAGACGTCCCGCCCCTTCCCCACGGCCACCGCTCCAGCGGCGAAGCCGTCACGCGGCACGCGTCGGAGCGACCCCGGACCCGGCAGACCTCCGACGGGCCTGCCGCACCGGAGCGCGCTTCCGCACCGGAGCGCGCTTCCGCCGAGGTGGCCGGCCCTGCGGCGCGGCACGGGGTTCCCGCCACGCCCCTGCCGGTGTCGCGGCGCGCGGAACCGCTGCTGGGGAGCCGACCGCTGGTCCCGCTGCTGCCAGTGGAACCGACCGCACCGACCGCGCCGCCCGCTCCCCGGCGAAAACCGGTGGTCCAGCCGCGGTGGCAGTCGGTGCGAGCCGAGGTGGAGGGCCGGGAACCCGGTTCCTCCACCGCGTCGGGCGGAGCTTCGCCCGCGGCGCGGCGCGCGGCCGGCGGGAGCGCGCGTCAGCGACCGGTTCCGGGCACCCGCGCACCAGGTCCTCCTGCGCCGGGCGCCGCCGTGCGATCGGCGCCCGTGCCGGGCGACCTCGCGCGGCCCTCGACGCCCACCGGAGCACCGGCGCGACGAGCCGGCGTGCCGGCGCGGGGAGCCGGCGTGCCGGCGCGGGGAGCCGGAACCCCGGCGCACCGCACCGGAACCCCGGCGCACCGCACCGGAACCCCGGCGCACCGCACCGGAACCCCGGCGCACCGCACCGGAACCCCGGCGCACCGCACCGGAACCCCGGCGCACCACGCCGGAACCCCGGTGCAGCGGACGGCGGAGCCTGCGTCGGCCCGGGCGGTCGTGCGGCCGGAGCCCGCGCGGTCACCCGACCACGTCGCGGCGCGCCCACCCGCCATGCCGGTCGCACCGCCGCACCCGCGGCCCGGCCCGGAGCCCTCCGGCACCGATCCGCGACACCCGGGACCCCGAACCCCCGCCGACGCCGCCCGGACCACCGCGCAGCGGCAGGCGACCGACCACCGGAACCCGGCCGCCCCGGAGCAGCGCGGCTTCCAGGTCACCAATCCGACCGCCGCGCCGCGCAAGCGGGGCGCCGGACCAACCGACACCGCACCGCCACCCGGGACCGCGTCGGCCACCGCGCCGGCCACCGCGCCCAGGGGCGCACCCGGCGCGGCGCCCGAACCGCAGGCCGTCAAGCACACCGGGATGACCGGCGGCCACGCCTCCGCCGACCTCGACGAACTCGCCCGCAAGCTGCTCGAACCGCTCACCAGGCGGCTGCGCGCCGAACTGCGCGCCGGCCGGGAGCGCGCCGGCCGGCTGCACGACCGCCGCTGAACCGGCACGACAGGAGAACCGATGACCGACACCGTCTTCGCCAGCAGCGTCTTCTTCCAGCTCTCCATAGCGGGCAACGACCTGGGCGCGTTCCACACCTGCGACGGGCTGTCGGCGGAGGTGGAGGTGGAGCGGTTCGACGAGGGTGGCAACAACGGGTTCGCCTGGCAGCTGCCCTCGCGGATCACCTGGTCCAACATCACCATGACGCGACCGGTCACCGCCGACTCGGCCAAGGTCCTCAAGTGGTTCAACGAGATCATCCAGCGGGCCGAGCGCAAGGACGGCGAGATCGTCGCGCTCACCCCGGAGCTGGACCCGATCGTGCGCTGGCAGGTGCTGGGCGTCATCCCGATCCGCTGGCAGGGGCCCTCGTTCGACCCCAGCCGGTCGCAGGTCGCCGTGGAGACCCTGGAATTCGCCCACGAGGGCATCCAGGCGTCGTGACGCGGAAGGGGACTGCGTAGTGGCGCGCAAGCCGGGGGCGAGCCTGGTCAAGGCCCGCCTGGTGATCATGGAGCCGCCCGCCAGGGTCGGCGCGAAGCCGGGAGCGAGGATGGCCACCGTCCAGTTCCAGTTCAACCCCGGGTCGCTGGCGCTGACCAAGTCCGTCGAGTGGCGCCGCGAGCCCGCGCGGATGGCGGGCCAGGCGGCGATGCCGGAGTTCGTCGGCAGCGGGCCGCGCACCCTGGCCGTCGACGTCTTCCTCGACGCCACCGCCACCCACGACAACTCGGTGGAGGCGGGCGTGGAGAAGCTGATGGTGGCGTGCGTGCCGACCAGGAAGAGCATCCAGAAGAAGAAGCCCGCGAGCCCGTGGGTCCGCTTCGAGTGGGGCACCGCGAAGTCGGTCTCCTTCGACGGCGTGCTGTCCGGGATGTCGGTGGCCTACTCGCTGTTCGACGTGGACGGCAAGCCGCTGCGCGCGACCTGCTCGCTGTCGATCGAGGAGGCCGGCGCCGACACGCCCGGCCAGAACCCGACGTCCGGGTCGCGCGAGGCCCGCCGGACCCACCGCGTGGTCGCCGGCGACAGCCTGCCGCAGCTGGCGTGGCGGGAGTACGGCGACGCCGGCGCGTGGCGCGTGATCGCCGAGGCGAACGGGATCGACGACCCGATGGTCCTCGCCCCCGGCCGGGAGCTGCTGCTGCCCGGCACCGAGGGCGTCGACCTGGAACCGGAGGAGCTGCGATGACCAGGACGAGCCGCGCGGGGGAGCACCGGTGAGCCCGGCCAAGCACGGGGGGCGGGCCTTCGCCGCCGGCCCCGTCGTCATCGCGAACAAGCCGGTGGACGGGGCGTGGGACGACGAGCTGGTCAGCTGCGTGGTGGACGAGAACGTCGGGCTGCCCGACACCGCGGTGCTGACCTACCACGACGGCAACCGGGAGTTCCTATCCACCAACGGGATCACCATCGGCACCCCGCTGCGCATCCTGGTCGCCTCGGCCCGGTCGCAGGCCGACGAGCTGCTGTTCGCCGGCGAGGTCACGGCGGTGGAGATGGACCTCGACGCCACCGGGGCGCACACCGTGGTCCGCGCGATGAGCAAGGCGCACCGGCTGTTCCGCGGCCGCCGGGTGCAGGCGTACCAGAACATGACGGCGTCCGCGATCGTCACCAAGGTCGCCAAGGCCGCGGGGCTGGCCGTCGGCCGGGTCGAGGCGCCCCGCATCACCTACAAGCACCTGAGCCAGCCCGGCGTGTCGGACTGGGACTTCCTGCAGATGCTGGCCCGCGAGCACGGCGCGGTCGTGCGCGTGGACGACAAGGGGCGCCTGGAGTTCACCAAGCCCAAGCCCGCCGCCGGCGCACCGTCACCGACGACGTCGGCCGAGAAGCACCCCATGGTGCTGGAGTTCGGCCGCAACCTGCTGGTGCTGCGGGCCGCGCTGAGCAGCGCCGAGCAGGCCAACGGCGTGCAGGTGCGCAGCTGGGACGTCGCCCGCAAGAAGGCGCTGGTCGCCGTGCAGAACAGCACCCGCAGCAAGGTCGCGGTCCCCGGCGTGCCCTCCACGACGGCGGGCAAGGTGTTCGGCGCCAGGAACCGCGCCCTGGTCACCGACGTGCCCTACGCCACGCAGGCCGAGGCGACCGCGGCGGCGCGCTCCCTGGAAGCCTCGATCAGCGCGGGCTTCGCCGAGCTGGAGGCCGTGGTCGAGGGCAACCCGAAGCTGCGGGCGGGCGTGCCGATCGCCCTGGGCAACGTCGGCGACGCCTTCAGCGGGCGCTACACCGCGACCGCCGTGACCCACGTGCTCGAACCCGACCGCGGCTACCGCACCACCGTGGTGGTCAGCGCGACGCACGACCGCTCGCTGGCCGGGCTGGCCACCGGCGACGCCGCGGCGGCGGCCACCGCGCCGCGGATGCCGGGCCTGGCGACCGGGATCGTCACCGACATCAAGGAGGTGGGCGGCCAGCGCGGCTGGGTCAAGCTGAAGTTCCCCTGGCTCGACGACAAGTACGTGACCGACTGGGTGCGCACCGTGCAGCTGGGCGGCGTCGGCGGCGGCGGGGTGTTCAGCCCGGACGTCAACGACGAGGTGCTGGTCGGGTTCGAGCAGGGCAGCCTGAACCGGCCCTACGTGCTGGGCGGGCTCTACAACGGGGTGGACGTCCCCTCGCCGCACGACGACCCGCTGGTCGACCGCCGCAGCGGGAAGGTCAACCGCCGGTCCCTGGTGTCCCGCAAGGGCAACCGGGTCGAGCTGCTGGACGGGCCGCGCAACTCCGGCGTCCGGCTGGTCAGCGGCGACAAGCGGCTGGAGGTCCGGCTCGACGAGAAGCGCGGCCGGCTGGAGCTGAGCGTGCGCGGGCCGGGCGGGCGCGGCGTGCTCGGCTCGCTGCGCATCGACGGCACCGGCATCGCGCTCGACGCCAAGAACGGGGTGGTGCGGATCAACGGCCGGATGATCCGGCTCAACTGAGCGCACCCCCGACCACCACTACCCGAGGAGAGCACCATGCCCCCCGCTGCCCGACTGGGAGACAAGACCTCGCACGGCGGGAGCATCGGGCCGCCCGCGCAGCCGGCGCTGGCCCTGAAGGTCGCCAGCGTCCTGATCGAGGGCAAGCCCGCCGCCGTCCTCGGCGGCAGCGTGCACGTCTGCCCCAAGGTGCCCGACCCGCTGCTGGGTCCGTCGAACCTGCTGGTGCCCAAGGGCCCGCCGCGGCTGGTGCTCATCGGCGACCGGCCCGCCGCGGCCGTCGGCGACCGCGCGGTCTGCCAGGCGTCGGTCGTCCTGGGCGCGCGCACCGTCTTCTACGGGGGGATGCTGTGAACACCGACTTCATCGGCCGCGGCTGGGGTTTCCCGCTGCGCGTGGGCGCCACCGGCGGCATCGGGATGGTCGAGCGGGAGCAGGAGATCCAGGAGGCCATCCGGCTGATCCTGGGCACCGCGCCCGGCGAGCGCCCGATGCGGCCGGAGTTCGGCTGCGGCATCCACGACTTCGTCTTCGCCGCGGCCGACCACGCCACGGCGGGCGACATCGCCCGCGAGGTGCGCGTCGCGCTGGACCGGTGGGAGCCGCGGATCGAGGTCACCGACGTCGTCGTGGCCTTCGACGCCGTGGAGGCCGGGACGCTCTACATCGAGGTGCGCTACACCATCCGCGCCACCAACGACCAGCGCAACCTGGTCTTCCCCTTCTACACCATCCCTTCCGAGGAAGCGGGGGCCTACTGATGGTGCTGCCCGCGCCCAACCTGGACGACCGCCGCTTCCAGCAGCTGGTGGACGAGGCCAAGCACTACGTCCAGCGCAGCTGCCCGGAGTGGTCGGACCACAACGTCTCCGACCCCGGCGTCACGCTCATCGAGACCTTCGCGCACATGGTCGACCAGCTCGTCTACCGGCTCAACCGGGTGCCGGACAAGAACTACCTGGCGTTCCTGGACCTGCTGGGGGTGCGGCTGTTCCCACCGACGGCGGCCCGCGCCGAGGTGACGTTCTGGCTGTCCGCGCCGCAGCCGGAGACCGTGCTGCTGCCACCCGGGACCGAGGTCGCCACGGTGGGCGGCGACACCGCCGAGGCGGTCGTGTTCGCCACCACCGACGAGCTGCCCGTCGTGCCCTGCTCGCTGACGCGGCTGGTCACCCGGTCCGCGGGCGGCGACCACGCCGACCGCACGCGCGACCTGGAGGCGGGCAAGGACGTGCCGTGCTTCCAGGCCCGGCCCGCGGTCGGCGACGCCACGCTGTTCGGCCTGTCCGCCGCCGTGCCGCGCTGCGCCGTGGTGCTGCGGCTGGACAGCCGGGTCGAGGGCGTCGGCGTCGACCCGCGGCAGCCCCCGCTGGTGTGGGAAGCCTGGGACGGGCAGGGCTGGGCCGCGTGCGCCACCGACGAGGACAGCACCGGCGGGCTCAACCGGCCCGGCGAGGTGGTGCTGCACGTGCCGGCCGGGCACACCGAGTCCGCGGTGGGCGGCCACCGCGCCGGCTGGCTGCGCTGCCGGGTGACCGAGCCGCTGGAGGACCAGCCGTTCTACGCCGAGTCGCCGACCGTGCGGGAGGCCGAGGCGTTCACCATCGGCGGCACCACGACCGTCGAGCACGCCGAGGTCGAGGCCGACGTGCTGCTGGGCGAGTCGGCCGGCGTGCCCGGCCAGCGGTTCACCCTGCCGACCGCCCCGGTGCTGCTCGACCGCGACCCCGTGGTGGTGCAGGTGGCGACGGGCGCCGGCTGGGAGGACTGGTCGGTGGTGGGGGACTTCGGCTCCTCCGGGCCCGACGACCGGCACGTGGTGCTGGACGCGAGCGGCGGCGAGGTGCTGTTCCCGCCCGCGGTGCGGGAGGCGGACGGGCCGCTGCGCCGCTACGGGGCCGTGCCGCCCAAGGGCGCGGTCGTCCGGGTGCCGCGCTACCGCACCGGTGGCGGCCGGGAGGGCAACGTGGCGCGCGGCGCGATCTCCGTGCTGCGCAGCTCGGAGCCGTACGTGTCGGAGGTGGAGAACCGGGAGGCCGCCACCGGCGGCGTGGACGCCGAGACCGTGGCCGAGGCGAAGGTCCGCGTGCCCCACCAGCTGCGCGTGCAGGAGCGCGCGGTGACCGCCGCGGACTACGAGCTGATCGCCCGGCAGGCCGTGCCGTCGCTGGCCAGGGTGCGCTGCCTGCCGGTCGACGGCGAGCCGGGCGGCGCGCGGGTGCTGCTGGTGCCCGACGCCGTCGCCGACGAGGGCGACCGGCTGCGGTTCGAGCAGCTGGTGCCCTCCGACGAGGTGCTGGCGGCGGTCGCGCGGCGGCTGGACGAGTGCCGCCTGCTGGGCACCCGGCTGGTCGTGGAACCGCCGCGCTACCAGGGGATCACCGTGGTGGCGCGGCTGGTCACGGCGGACCCGGCGGTCAACCGGGTGCGCGAGGCCGCGCTGTCGGCGCTGAACCGCTACCTCGACCCGCTGCGCGGCGGGCCGGACGGGACCGGGTGGGCGTTCGGGCGGTCGGTGCAGTTCGGCGAGGTCTTCGCGGTGCTGCAGCGGGTCGGGGGCGTGGACCTGGTGGAGGAGGTCCGGCTGTTCCCGGCCAACCCGATCACCGGGGCGCGCGGCGCGCCGGTCGAGCACCTGGAGCTGGAGCCCAACGCGCTGGTGTTCTCCCACCAGCACCAGGTCGCGGTCGGCGCGCCGTGAGCCGGGCCGCGCTCCCGGAGCTGCCGAGCACGCACCCGCTCGGCGGGCTGCTGCCCGGCCTGTACGCGGCGGACGACCTCGCCCAGCGGTTCACCGGCGGGCTGGACGAGGTGCTGTCCGCCGTCCTGTCCACTTTGGACAACATCGCCGCGTACTTCGACCCGGCGCTGGCGCCGGAGGACTTCGTGACCTGGCTGGCGTCCTGGGTCGGCGCGGACGTGGACCCGGCGTGGCCGCTCGCGCGCCGGCGCGCGGTGGTGCGCCGTGCGGTGGAGCTGCACCACCGGCGGGGCACCGCGCGCGGCCTGGTCGACCGGCTGGAGCTGTCGCTGGGCGTGCGCGCCGAGGTGGTCGACGGCCCGGCCGTCCGGTGGTCGGCCACCCCGGGCGCCGACCTGCCGGGCGAGCCCGCGCGGACCGTCGTGGTGCGGGTGCGGCCGGGCCGGTCCGGACCGGTGGACCGGGCGCGGGTCGAGGCGCTGGTCGCCGCGGTCTGCCCGGTGCACGTGCGCTGCGCCGTCGAGGTGCTGCCGGGGGAGGGGCCGTGACCGGGCGGTCGTGCCCGCAGTGCGGTGCGCCGGTCGGCGACACCGACGACTTCTGCGGCAACTGCGGCAACTACCTGGGGTGGGCCGCGGAGCGCGGGCGGGGCGGGGCGGGCTCCGGGGCCCGCGATCGGTCCGCCGACGCGCCCGGTCGGTCGGGGGCGGCGGGCGGCGGTCCGGACGGCGAGCCCGCGGGTGGCCGGTCCGGGGACGCGGCCGCGCCGGGTCGTCGGACCGGCGGTGGTGACGCTGCCGGCGGCGGGTCGGGTGGTGACCGGTCGGCTGGTGGCGCGGCCGGTGGCGGGTTCGGTGGTGGTGCGGCCGATAGCCGGGCCGGTGGTGGCGCTGCCGGTGGCCGGTCGGGCGGCGCGGAGGTGAGCGGTCGGTCCGGTGGTGGCGCGACAGGCGTGGTGGGCGGCCGGTCGGGTGGCGACGCGGCCGGCGGTGGCGCGTTGAGCGGCGACGCGGCCGGCGGTGGCGGGTCGGGTGACGACGGGTCGGGCGGTGGCGTGGCGGGTGACCGGTCGGCCGGTGCGCGGGCCGGCGACCGGCCGGCGGGCCGGGGCGGTCGGTCGGCGCGCGGCCGGGGGCCCGCGTACCTGGGGCCGGTGCCGCCGGGCCGGCCGGAGGCCAAGCGCCCGCTGCCCTCCGCGGCCGTGGACGACGCGGTGGAGGGTCCGCCGTGCCCGCGCTGCGGCACCGCCAACCCGCCGGGGCGGCGGTTCTGCCGCCGCTGCGCGGCCCCGCTGCACCCCGACGAGGCCGCGGCGCGCCTGACCCGGCGCCGGCGGTGGCGGTGGCGCGGCGACCTGTCGCGGTGGCTGCGCCGGCTGGCCGCGCTGCTGGTGGTGGCCGTGCTGGTGCTGGCGGTGTGGCTGTTCCACCCGAACCTGCTGGCGCTGTGGGAGGACCTGCGCGATCGACTCGCCACCTCCGCGCCGGTGGCGCCCACGGGCGTCACGGCGAACGCCGCGGTGCCCGACCACCCCGCCGCCTCCGCCGCGGACGGGCTGTCCAACCGCTACTGGGGCGCCCCGGCGGTGGGCGACTCGGCGGAGTTCGCCTTCGCGGCCCCGTTCCGCCTGCTGTCGGTGATCGTGCACACGGGCGCGTCGGCGGAGCAGGAGGGCTTCCTCGCCCAGGCGCGGCCCTCGGCGGTGGACCTCGTCGTCACCACCGCGGACGGCGCCAAGCGCACGGTGCCGGTGAAGCTGGCCGACAAGCCCGGCCCGCAGCGGACCGACACCGGCATCAGCGACGTGGTGCGCGTCACCCTCGTGGTGCGCGCCGCCGCCGGCGCGGCGCCGGGCAGGCACATCGCCCTGGGCGAGGTCGAGTTCTTCCGCCGACCTTGATCGTCGCCGCCGGCGTTCTCGCAGGTGAAGGCCGTTCCTTCAGGAACTCGGATCGCTCCGGGGCGTTCTGTAGAAGCGTTTGAGAGGACGTGAAGCCGCGGCTCCGACACTGGTCCTGCAAGCCGGAACTGTGGGAGGCAGTGGTGGAGCAGCGGATTCGAGTCGTAGTCCAGTCCACGGACCAGCTCAGCATGGCCGGTCTCACCAGCCACCTCGGGTCGAGGCCGGAGATCGCGCTGGTGGGGGCTGATCAGCGGGCGTCGGCCGACGTCGCCGTGGTGGCGGTCGGGAGGCTGACCGACGAGGTGGCGGCGAGCCTGCGCGCACTGGCGGCGCAGGGGCGCGTGCCGGTGGTGCTGGTGCTCGACGAGATCGGTGAGGCGGACGTGCTCACCGCCGTGGAGTGCCGGGTGGTGGCGATCGTGCCGCGCACGGGTGCGACGGGGGACCGGGTGCTGCGCAGCGTGCTGGCCGCCGCCTCCGGCGGGGGCGTGATGCCGCCGCACATGGTGGCCGAGCTGCTGGAGCACGTGCGGCGGCTGCGGCGGCAGCTGGAGCAGCCCGTGGCCGAGCAGAACCGGCTGACCAGCCGCGAGGTCGAGGTGCTGCGGCTGATGGCCGACGGGTTGGACACCGCGGAGATCGCCACCACGCTGTGCTACTCCGAGCGCACCATCAAGAACGTCTTCTACGGCATCACCAGCAGGCTGAACCTGCGCAACCGGCCGCACGCCGTGGCGTACGCGCTGCGCAAAGGGGTGATCTGACGTGCCGTCGCCCAACGGCTCTTCCCGGTCCGGCGTCGGGCTGCCGTTCGCCGGCCCGCGCCGGCGCGGCTCCGAGTGGCGGGCCGCCGACGAGCCCGACCCGGCGCGGCGCCCTGCGGTCACCGGGTCCGCGCCGGCCCGGTGACCGGGAGGCTGCGCACAGGTCCGGTGACCGGGGGGCTGCGCACAGGTCCGGTGACCGGGGGGCTGTGCGCCGGCCTGGTGACCGGGAGGCCGCGTACTGGCCCGGTGATCGGGAGGCTGCACGCCGGTCCGGTGACCGGGAGGCCGCGCACCGGACCGGCGCCGGGGGAGCGCGTGGTGATCCGGTGCCGGGGACCGCGCGCGAACCCGGGCCGGCACGGTGCGGCGGGGCGACCGCCCGCCCGGCCGCGCCGGCCCGGTCAGCCCAGGCGGGTGGCGGCCCGGCGCACGTCCCACACCGCGCCGAGCCCCCGGTAGAGCCCGACCGCCTCGTGCAGGACGCCCGCCGCCGGCTCGCCGCGGCGGTCCAGCAGCACCGCCCGGTCCTCCAGGGTCTGCGCCAGCTCGAAGGTCCGCCCGACCGCCCGGTAGTGCCCGGCCACCTCCAGCAGCCCGTCCGGGTCGCCGTCGAGCAGGCACCGGCAGCGCCGCGCCGCCGCCGCCGCCCGCGCGACCGACGTCTCCCGGGCGGCCTCGGCCTCGCACGCCGCGACGGCGTCGCGCGCCGTGGCCCGGTCGCCCAGCTCCAGCGCGAGCCGCACCAGCTCGGGCAGCCACTGGTGGCGCAACATCATCTGGGCGTACCGGGTGTCCAGGATCGCGCCGAGCAGCGCGACCGCGCCCTCCGGGTCGCCCTGGCGGACGGCCGCCGCCGCCCGCGCCGCCACCAGGAAGTCGCAGTTCTCCCGGTCGGCGGCGGCGGCCAGGGGCAGCTCCGCCCCGGCGGCCAGGTGCGCCCGCAGCCGCGGCGCGTCGTCGCGGTGCGCGGCGATCAGCGCGGCGACGCCGTGCAGCAGCAGCACCGGCCCGCCCTCGCGCAGCCCGAACCCGGTGAACCGCGGGTCGTCGTCGAGCAGGGCGTCGAGCCGCGCCACCGCCTCGTCCCACTCGCCCAGCCAGAACTGGTGCACGGCCGCGGCGACGTGCAGGCCCGCGACCGGCGTGCCCGGCCCGGCCACCGAGAAGGCCAGCCGCAGCGCCCCGGTCGCCTCCTCCAGCCGGTCCAGGCACTGCAGCGTGAACACCCGGTTGTCCAGCAGCACCAGGCGCAGGTCGGTCAGGCGCGGGTCGGTGCCGACCACGTCCAGCGCCCGGTCCAGGTGGCCGAGGGCGCGCACGTAGTCGCGCTGCACCGCGTCCACCTGCCACAGCACCTCCAGCGCCTGCCCGACCGCGAACGGGTCGCCGGCGCGCCCGCCCTCCTCGACGGCCCGGCGGGCGCTCGCCGCCGCCGCGTCGAGGTCGCCCGTGCCCGCCCGCTGCACCAGCGCCAGCAGCGACAGCAGCCGCGCGCGCCAGGCGCCGGTCGGCGCCGGGTCGGCCAGCGCCTCGTGCAGCGCCTCCAGCGCGGCGTGCGGGCGGGAGGCGCGGTAGGGCACGTAGGCCAGCGTCCAGCGCGCCTCGGCGACCAGGTCGGGGTCGCGCAGCCGGGGCAGGGCGCGCCGGGCCGCCTCCTCGGCTTCGGCGTCGTGGCCGATCCGGAACAGCGCCCTGCTCAGGTGCGCGGCCAGCACCGCGTCCCGCTCGTCGCGCCGGTCCTCGTCCGGCTCGTCGCGGTCGTCGTCGCGGTCGTCGCGGTCGTCGCGGTCGTCGTCCAAGTCGTCCCGGCCGTCCCGGCCGGGCGGCAGGCTGCGCCGGAGCAGGTCGACGGCGACCAGCGGCGCCCGCCGGACCAGCGCGGCGCCGCGCTCCTCCAGCCACCCGGCCACCCACCGGTCGAGCCCGTCCTCGGCGGCGAGCAGCTGCGAGGCCACGTGCTCCACCGGCGCGTCGGCCGCCGCGAGCGCCCGCGCGGCCCGCCGGTGCAGCGCGGCGCGGTCGGCCGCCGGCGTGCCCTCGTAGAGCGCCTGCCTGATCAGCGGGTGGCGGAAGGCCATGCGCGGGCCCGCGTCGCGCAGCACGCCCGCCGCCATGGCCTCGGTGACCGCGGGCAGCAGGGCCGGCACCGGCCGGCCCACCACCACCGACAGGTCGCCGACGGGGAACTCGCCGCCCAGCAGCGCCGCCGCGCGCAGCACCTCGCGGGTGCGCTCGGACAGGAAGCCCAGCCGGTCGGCCACCGCGGACACCAGCGACAGCGGTGTGCGGTCCAGCACGTCCGCCGCCACGTCGGCCGACCCCGCGTCGAAGCGCACGGCCTCCTCGCGCACCAGCGCGTCGGCCAGCTCCCGCGCGTACAGCGGGTTGCCGCCGGCCCGCGCGGCGATCCGGCGCAGCCCGGGACCGGGCTCGCCGCCCACCACCGCGGCCACGATGCCCGCCACGGCGGCGTCGGGCAGCGGGGCCAGGTCGAGCACGACACCGCCGCCGGACTCCACCTCGCGCCGCAGCCGCGCCACGTCGGCCCGGTGCGGCACCGGCCGGGTGGCGCCGATCAGCAGCAGCGGCCACCGGTCGGTGGCGGCGGCGAGGCGGCGCCACAGCTCCGCGCTGTCCTCGTCGGCCCACTGGAGGTCGTCCAGGGCCAGCAGCAGCGGCCCGTCCGCGCACAGCCGCCCCACCAGCCCCACCAGCCGGTCGACCGCCTGCGCGTGGGGGTCGCCGGTCGCGGGGGCGTACCCGGTCGTGGCGTGCGGGTCGCGCAGCTCCCGGGCGATCTCCGCGCACCGGGGGTCGGACGAGCGCGGGTCGACGCCCAGGCTGCGCAGCGCCGTCCGCAGCGGGAAGCGGGTGCCCAGCTCGTCCGCCGCGTCGTGCGCGACCCGGAGCCCGAGGGCCTCGGCGCGGGCCGTCGTCGCGCCCAGCAGGCTCGACTTGCCGATGCCCGGCTCGCCCTGCACCCACAGCGTTCGGCCGCGCCCGGCACGCACGTCCTCGACCAGGCCGTGCACGGCGGCCAGCTCGGCGTCGCGGCCGAGCAGGACGGGTTCCGCCGCGCCGACCGGGCCGTGCGCGGCGGCCCGCTCGGTGTTCCGGCCGGAGGGGACGGGTCCCGCCGCGACGGGGTCGGGCGTGGTGTGGTCGGGCGTGGTGCGGTCGGGACCGGGTGCGGCGGCCGGCTCCGCGCCCCGGCCGAGGAGGGCGGACCCCGCCGCGCCCCCGCTTCCGGCCCCGGCGTCACGGCCGGACCGGGCGGACCCCGCCGCGCCGCCCGCCACGTCGTCCGCCGTGCCGCCCGAAGGTCGGGTCGTGTCGTCCGCCGATCGGGTCGCGTCGCTCGCAGATCGGGTCGCGTCGTCCGCTGACCAGGTCACGCTGCCCGCCGATCGGGTCGTGCTGCCCGCCGATCGCGCCGCGTCGCCCGTCGACCGGCTCGCACCGCCGGCCGACCGGCTCGCGTCGTGCTCGACGCCGGACCCGTGCTCGGGCGGCGCGGCGCGGAGCACCCGCTCGTGGGCGGCGCGCAGGCCCGGACCGGGCTCCACCGCCAGCTCCGCCCGCAGCACCTGCCTGGCCTCGCGGAAGACCTCCAGCGCCTCGGCGCTGCGCCCGGCCCGGTGCAGCGCCGACATCAGCAGCTCGCGCGGGCGCTCGCGCAGCGGCTCCTCGCTGATCAGCGCGCCCAGCTCGCCGATCACGTCCAGGTGCGCGCCGGCGGCGAGCGCGGCCTCGGCCCGCAGCTCCCGCGCGGCGGCCCGCGCCTCACCCAGCCGCAGCCGCTGCGCCCGCGCGAACGGCCCCTCCAGGCCCGTCAGCGGGACGCCCCGCCACAGCGCCAGCGCCTCGTCCAGCGACCGCAGCGCGGCCTGCGGCTCCCCGGCGTCGAGCTGCCGCCGGGCCCGCCGCCGCAGCGCCTCGAACCCGGCCACGTCGGAGGCGGCCGGGTCGAGCACCAGGCGGTAGCCCGGTCCGACCGACTCCAGCAGTCGCGAGGCGGCGCCCCGCCGCCGGCCCGGTTCCAGCGCCTTGCGCAGCACCGAGACGTAGGTGTAGACGCTGCCCTCGGCCGTCGCCGGCGCGTCCTGGCCCCACACGGCCCGGATCAGCTCGTCCCGCCGCACCACCGCGCCCGGCCGCAGCGCCAGCACCGCGAACACCCCGCGCTGCCGCGAGGAGCCCAGCGCGACCTCCTGCTCACCCGACCAGGCGCGCACCGGCCCCAGGAGCGCGACCCGCAGCGGTGGCGCCGCCACCCCGCCCGTCGTCATGCCGCCCACCCACCCGTCGTCATGCCGTCGTCGCGGCGCCCGGTCGCGCCTCGACCCGCCGGAGGTCCAGCACCGCCCCGAGCCGCCGGTAGCCGGCCACGGCCTCGTCCCGCGCGGCGCGCGCGCCGGCGGCGTCACCGCGCGCGGCGAGCAGCGCCGAGGCGATCTCGGCGGCCTCGGCCGCCTCGACCGGCCGGCCGACCCGCCGGCAGCGCGCCGCTGCGGCCAGCGCG
>Ga0196958_10000070_pt1 | contig 41084 bp, 30 predicted proteins | sample S1v_10metaG_FD_148654 | JGI IMG/M metagenome (GOLD analysis project Ga0196958, IMG submission 148654) | Soil microbial communities from Anza Borrego desert, Southern California, United States - S1+v_10 | ecosystem: Environmental > Terrestrial > Soil > Desert | place: USA: California | collected... | reverse complement strand
CGCTGCCGCCCGACCCCGCGCCCGGCGGCTGCCGCCCCGTGCCGCTCCCCGCGCCCGGCGCGTGGTGACCGGCCGGCGCGGCCCGGGGCCGGGGAGCGGGGTCCCGGGCCGGTCGTGGCCGGGCCGCCGCGCAGCGGGCGGGTCGCGGCCGTCGTCGCGTTGATCACCACGGGGTCGTGTACCTCGTCAGCGCGGCGGGAAACATGGGCCGGTTCCGGCCGGCCGCGGGACTGCTCCTCCCGCCGCCGGCGGCCGGCCGCGCCGTCGGCGCCCGCGGCCGGGCCGAGCAGCGCCACCAGGCCGAGCGGGGCGCAGGGTCCGTGCTGGTGGGGCGGGTCCGCGGCGCGGCGGCCCACCGCACGTCGCCGGCGGCGGCGCGTCACGCCGGGAGCCCGGACCGGCCGGGGCCGGGGCGCGCGAGTTCGCCGGGTCGGGTGACGCGGCGCGGACCGCGTCGTCCACAGAGGACGAAGGTTTCGCGGTCCGCGCCGGGGAGCGCCGGCGGTTTCCCGCCCGGACGCGCGGCGACCGTCGCCGCGGAGTCCGATGTGGACGGTGAGCGGTTCGACGCCGTGGTGGCGCGGCCGGCTACCCGGTCCGCACGCCCCGCTCGACGACGGGCTCCGGCTGCCCGAGCCCACCGGCGCGGCCCCGGTCCTGCCTGGGTATCGCGGCCAGCAGCGCCACGGCGATCGTCGCGCCGTGCAGGGCGACCATCGCGCCGGTCGGCTCCAGCACCAGCAGCGGCGGCACGCAGGCCAGGGCGGTGAGCAGCCACGGCCGCCGGCCGTGGCAGGTGCCGGCGCGGGCGGTGTGCAGGAGGTACCAGCCCAGCAGCAGGTGGATGAGGTTCTGCAGCGGGTCGACCCTGAGCACCACCAGCGTCCCGGCCGCGCCGGCGAAACCCGTCACGACGAACCCGAGCACGCCCAGCACGCCGTAGCCGACGCCCAGCGTGGCGGCCAGCCTGGTCCGGTGGGTCTCCCGCGCGTGGCAGGGCAGCAGGGCGGCGGTGCGCTCGAAGCGGTGGAACAGCAGCAGGACCGGCAGCAGCAGGAGCACCAGGACCGACAGCCAGCGCGGCCGGGCGACCACCCAGTCGAACGCGGCGGGCGCGTCCAGCAGGCCGAGCAGGCCGATGACGGCGGCCAGCGCGGTCAGGTAGCCGAGGTAGACCGTCATCGGCGCGGAGCGCGCGTAGTCGACGACCCGCCACTGCCGGCGGCCGGCGAGCCACGCCGACACCCGGCCGCGCAGCAGCAGGACGGCGCAGACCTGGCCGAGGCCGAGCACCAGCAGGCACACCGTGGGCGGGCTGAGGTTGGACCCCGGCTCGCCGGGCACGGCCATCACGGTGCGCGGGTAGCCGCCGAACGCGATCAGCGCGGCCAGCACCGGCGCGGTGGCGACCGCGAGCGCGGCGGCCACCCGGCGCGGCAGGCGGGCCAGGCCGCCGTCGGCGTAGTGGAAGCCCAGCTGCTGCAGCAGCAGCGCGCCCAGCACCAGGTTCAGGTAGCCGCCCGTGCGCCAGGCCAGGGCGATGCGCACCGCGTCGACCGCGACCATGGCGGCGAGCAGGGCGACCGGCGTGGCCAGGCGGGCCGTGCGGTGCAGCCGGGCCATCAGCGGCGTGGCCGCCACCGCCACCAGGTAGAGGCCGAGGAACCACAGCGGGTGGGCGATCAGCCGCCCGAAGGTCTCCACGCGCGCCTTGGGGACGTCCAGCAGCTCCAGCGGCAGCGGCAGCACCAGCCAGGCCAGCACGAACGCCAGCACCGGCCGCAGCAGCCAGCTGATCCGGCTGACCAGGTACCGGCCGTACCCGCCGCCGGCGGTCTCCACCTCCAGCCAGCGGGTCAGGTTCGCGTGGCCGCCCGCGAAGTAGAACACCGGCGCGGTCTGCAACGCCCAGGTCAGCAGCCACAGCCAGTCCGCGCCCACCCCGGCCCAGTGCAGCACGGTCAGCAGCGACTGCCCGACCACCACCAGCCCGAGGCTGGCCAGGCGCAGGAACGCGGCGTACCGGTCCTCCGGCCCGACGGCGGGCGCGGCCGGGTCCGGCGCCTCCTCCCGCCGCCGCGGCAGCCGCGCGAGGATGAGGAAGACCACGACGGCGCTGCCGAACCCCCAGGCCAGCACCGGCTCGTGGCCGGGCGGCCCCCAGCGCTGCCGCCACGAGTTGAACTCCAGGCCGGCCGCGTAGAGCCCGGCGACGGCGTGGCAGCGCGACGCGCTGTCGCGGGGGTTGAGGTCGCACTGCCCGTGCATGTCGGCCGCCAGCCGGGCGTCCAGCGCCTTGCGCGCCTCCGGCGGCAGCGGCCGGCCCTTGTGCTCGGCGTAGCGCAGCAGGTCGTAGCCCAGGTCGTGCGCCCGGCAGCCGACGCCGAAGTCCCACTCCGTGTCCCCCGCCGGCCCCGAGCACCCGCCGCGCGGGTCCAGGGCGCGGGCCGTGCCGTCCGGCGCCGTGACCACGACCGGCGAGCGCCCGGTGACGGCGTTGAAGTCGGCCGGGAACCCGGCCAGCGGCGAACCGCCCGCGGTCGGCCGGGCCATCGCCTCGACCGCCGCCGCGGCGACCGCGACGTCCCCGGTGAGCGGTCGGTCGTCGGAGGCCCCGGCGGGGCGGGAGGCGACGACCCCGCAGCAGAACACCGCGAGCGTCACCACCAGCAGTCGGAACCAGGCGGGCAACCGGGTCAACAACCGAACCCCCGGCCACCCGCTGACGCTGTTGACACCGGGCTCGCTCATCGGCAGCCAAGGTTACGGATCGGCAACGCGCCGTGCCAACCGGCCTGGCCCCACCGCGGAAGGGGTGCCAACCCCCTTGCCCCGCGGCACGGCACACTATCCACCTCTTCGGGTGATTTCGCGCGGTGCCACCGATCCCGGCTGGCAAGCTTGGCGGTTTTCACGAGAGCAAGACGGGCCTTACCGCGCTTCGCACGAAGGAGTGCCGCACCCAGTGCCACACCGGTCGCTTCGTGTTCTCCTCCCCGTACGGCCTGGGCGCAGCCCAATCATGCCGAGCAGGGGGTGTCAAGCACGCTTCACCGCTTGACACCCCCTGCTCGGCATGATTGCCTCCGGCAGGCCGTGCGGGGAGGAGAACACGACCGCCCTTTCTTTTCCTCCTCCTTGGGGGCCTCTCGGCCGCTCTTCATACTGAGATCGCGCACCGATCCAGGAAATATTAGGTGCTGTACCGATCTAAGCTGAAAAGATTAAAAGAGTCCTCGCCGGACAGGCAGGCCGCCAAGGAGGAGGAAAAGAAAGAGCGGTCGTGTTCTCCCCGCATGGCCTGTCTAAAGACGACCATGCCTTTCCTGGGGGTGCAAGCGAAAAGCGTGCTTGCACCCCCAGGAAAAGCATGGTAGCCCTCCGGGCAGGCCATACGGGGAGAACACGAGGCCACCGGTCTGCACGGGGTGTGCTGAAAACCCAAAAGCCGTGAGCTGTGGGCCTCAGGCGGTGGCCAGGACGCCGGCTGTGGTGAGGGAGGCCAGGGCCATCCGGGTGAGCAGGGAGGCCATCTGGTCGCGGTCCAGGTGGGCGCTGTGGGGGGTGGAGTTGATCAGGCCGAAGACGGCGTGGGCGGCGGCGCGGGCGGTGGGCTCGTCCACCTTCACCGTCTCCTGGAGCGTCGTCACCCAGACCTCGACGTACCGGCGTTGCAGCGCCCGCACGCGGCGGCGGTCGGGGTCGGTCAGGTTGGCCAGGTTGCGCATCTGGACGGTGATCAGCGCCGGGTCGTCCAGCGCGAAGTCGACGTGCCAGCGGACCAGGGCGTGCAGGGCCGAGGTCGCGTCGGGGGACGCGGAGACGCGGGACAGGCCGCCGTCGAGCAGGCGCTCGGAGATCGACGTCAGCATCTCGCCGAGCATGGCGTCCTTGCTGCGGAAGTGCCGGTAGAGCGCCGGGCCGGAGATCCCCACGGCCGCGCCGATGTCGTCGATGCCCACGCCGTGGAAGCCGTGTCGGGCGAACAGTTCGGCCGCCGCGGCCAGGATCTGCTCCCGGCGGGTCTGCTTCGGTTCCTCGGCTGGCACGCGCCCCATCCTAAACGGCCCGGCGGAGAAACGTAAACGAGCGTTAACCGGTGGGTCGCCCGGAGATCGCCGGCCCGCCGCGCCGGACCGCGAAGTTAACTCTTGACCGGGGCTTTTGGTCAGACCTACCAACTGGTAACTGTTGTTGTGCTCCGCATCACACCCTGCGTGTTTCCCTCCGGGAGGCTGCTCGATGCGCCCTGTCCGCACCCTGCTCGGCGCGGTGCTCGCCGCCGCGGCGGCACTGCTCACCGCCCTGCCCGCCCAAGCCCAGGCCCAAGTCCAGGCCGGCGCGCACTACGTCGCGCTCGGCGACTCCTACTCCTCGGGGACCGGCACCGGCTCCTACTACGGCGAGAGCGGCTCCTGCAAGCGCAGCCAGTACGCCTACCCGGCGCTCTGGGCCGCCTCGCACGCCCCGGCGAGCTTCAAGTTCGTCGCCTGCTCCGGCGCCAGGACCGGTGACGTCCTGGCCAACCAGGTCGGCGCCCTGAGCGCGACCACGACCCTGGCCACCGTCTCGGTGGGCGGGAACGACGCCGGGTTCACCGACGTCATCACCGCCTGCACGTTCGGCACCGACCAGGTGTGCGTCGACCGCGTCGACAAGGCCAAGACCTACGCCACCACGACGCTGCCCGGCCTGCTGGACAACGTCTACGCGCAGATCCGCAACCGGGCGCCCTCGGCGCGGGTCGTCGTGCTCGGGTACCCGCGCCTGTACAAGGTGCCGGGCTCGTGCTCGGTGGGCCTGAGCGACACCAAGCGGTCGGCGATCAACTCGGCCGCCGACACCCTGCACACCGTCATCTCCCGCCGGGCCGCCGCCAAGTCGTTCACCTACCGCGACCTGCGCGGGGCGTACGCCGGGCATGAGATCTGCTCGGCCGACTGGTGGCTGAACAGCCTGTCGTGGCCGGTGGAGGAGTCCTACCACCCCAACCGCAGCGGCCAGCGGCTCGGCTACCTGCCGCAGCTCAACGCCGTCACGGGCTGACGCGCCCGCGGCGCGCTGCTCCGACCGGTGAGGGGGTCGCCCCGGCGGCCCCCTCACCGCCGCGCCGCCCACCGCGTCCCGGCGTGTCCCCGCCGCCGCGCCGGCGAGGGTGGACGCCGGGCGTTAACAAGCGCTAACATCTCCTCAGGTTAACGACTGCTAACCGCGAGGAGCCCATGGACGCCCCCGTCCTGCGCAGCGCCGCCGACAAGTCCGGCGACGCCTTCCGGCGGTACGCCGACGAGCACACCGCCCTCGTCCGAGACCTGCGCGCGAAGCTCGCCGGAGCCGCCCGCGGCGGCTCGGACAGGGCCCGCGCCCGCCACGTCGAGCGCGGCAAGCTGCTGCCCCGCGACCGGGTGGACGCGCTGCTGGACCCGGGCTCGCCGTTCCTGGAGCTGTCCCCGCTGGCCGCCGACGGCCTCTACGGCGGCGAGGCGCCGGCGGCCGGGGTGATCACCGGTGTCGGCCGGGTGTCCGGGCGCGAGTGCGTGGTCGTGGCCAACGACGCCACCGTCAAGGGCGGCACCTACTACCCGATGACGGTCAAGAAGCACCTGCGCGCGCAGGAAGTCGCGCTGCACAACCGGCTGCCCTGCGTCTACCTGGTGGACTCCGGCGGCGCGTTCCTGCCCCGGCAGGACGAGGTGTTCCCGGACCGCGAGCACTTCGGGCGGATCTTCTTCAACCAGGCCACCATGTCCGCGCGGGGCATCCCGCAGATCGCCGCCGTGCTCGGCTCGTGCACGGCAGGCGGCGCGTACGTCCCGGCGATGAGCGACGAGGCCGTGATCGTGCGCGGCCAGGGCACGATCTTCCTGGGCGGCCCGCCGCTGGTGAAGGCCGCGACCGGCGAGGTGGTGACGGCGGAGGAGCTGGGCGGCGGCGACCTGCACGCGCGCACCTCCGGCGTGACCGACCACTTGGCCGACGACGACGCGCACGCGCTGCGGATCGTCCGCTCCATCGTCAGCACCCTCGGCCCGCGCGCCGAGCGGCCGTGGCGGGTCGAGCCGAGCGTCGAGCCGGCGGTGGACCCCGACGAGCTGTACGGCGTGGTGCCGACCGACAGCCGCACGCCCTACGACGTGCGAGAGGTGATCGCGCGGGTGGTGGACGGCAGCCGGTTCCACGAGTTCAAGAAGGAGTACGGCGCCACCCTCGTCACCGGGTTCGCCCGCATCCACGGCCACCCGGTCGGCGTCGTCGCCAACAACGGCGTGCTGTTCGGCGAGTCGGCGCTCAAGGGCGCGCACTTCGTCCAGCTGTGCGACCAGCGCGGCGTGCCGCTGGTGTTCCTCCAGAACATCAGCGGTTTCATGGTCGGCCGCGAGTACGAGGCGGGCGGGATCGCCAAGCACGGCGCGAAGATGGTCACCGCGGTGGCCTGCGCGCGGGTGCCGAAGTTCACCGTCGTCATCGGCGGCTCGTTCGGCGCGGGCAACTACTCGATGTGCGGCCGGGCGTACTCGCCGCGCTTCCTGTGGATGTGGCCCAACGCCCGCATCTCGGTGATGGGCGGCGAGCAGGCGGCCTCGGTGCTCGCGACCGTGCGGCGCGACCAGCTCGGCGACTCGTGGTCGGCCGAGGACGAGGAGGCGTTCAAGGCCCCGATCCGGCAGCAGTACGAGGACCAGGGCAACCCGTACTACTCCACAGCGCGGCTGTGGGACGACGGCGTGATCGACCCGAAGGACACCCGCACGGTGCTCGGGCTCGCGCTGTCCGCGGCGGCCAACGCGCCGCTGGAGCCCGTCGGCTACGGCGTTTTCCGGATGTGATGGCGATGTTCGACAGCGTTCTGGTGGCCAACCGCGGCGAGATCGCGGTCCGCGTGATCCGCGCGCTGCGGCGCTTCGGGATCAGGTCCGTCGCCGTCCACAGCGACGCCGACGCCGACGCCCTGCACGTGCGGCTGGCCGACCGGGCCGTCCGCATCGGCCCGGCGGCGGCCCGGGAGAGCTACCTGTCGGTGGAGCGGATCCTCGCGGCGGCGCGGGAGACCGGCGCGCAGGCGGTCCACCCCGGCTACGGCTTCCTGGCGGAGAACACCGACTTCGCGCGGGCCTGCGAGCGCGCCGGGCTGGTGTTCATCGGCCCGCCGGCCGACGCGATCGACGCCATGGGCGACAAGATCCGCGCCAAGCTGACCGTGCGCGCGGCCGGCGTGCCGGTGGTGCCGGGCCGCACCGAGGCCGGGATGACCGACGACGACCTGGTGGACGCGGCCGGCGAGATCGGGTTCCCGGTGCTGCTCAAGCCCTCCGCCGGCGGCGGCGGCAAGGGGATGCGGCTGGTGCGCGAGGCGTCGGCGCTGCGCGACGCGATCGAGTCCGCCCGCCGCGAGGCGCGCGGCTCGTTCGGCGACGACACGCTGCTGATCGAGCGGTTCATCGGCAACCCGCGGCACGTCGAGATCCAGGTCCTGGCCGACGCCTACGGCTCCGCGGTGCACCTGGGGGAGCGCGAGTGCAGCCTCCAGCGGCGGCACCAGAAGATCATCGAGGAAGCGCCGTCCCCGCTGCTGACCCCGGAGGTCCGCGAGGCCATGGGGCGGGCCGCGGTGGACGCGGCGAAGTCCGTCGGCTACGTCGGCGCGGGCACCGTCGAGTTCATAGTGGACGGTGCGACCGGCGAGTACTTCTTCATGGAGATGAACACCCGGCTCCAGGTCGAGCACCCGGTGACGGAGCTGGTGACGGGCGTCGACCTCGTGGAGTGGCAGCTGCGCGTGGCGGCGGGCGAGCAGCTGCGGCTGGGCGAGGTGCGGCTGGCCGGGCACGCCGTGGAGGCCCGGGTGTACGCCGAGGACCCGGCGCGCGGGTTCCTGCCGACCGGCGGCACGGTGCTGCGCCTGCACGAGCCCTCCGACGTCCGCGTGGACTCGGCGCTGCGGGTCGGGCTGACCGTCGGCAGCGACTACGACCCGATGCTGGCCAAGGTGGTCGCGCACGGCGACACGCGCGCGGAGGCGTTGCGGCGCTTGGACTCCGCGCTCGGGCGGATGGTGGTGCTCGGCGTCACGACGAACATCCCGTTCCTGCGGGCGCTGCTGGCCGACGAGGACGTGCGCGCGGGCCGGCTGGACACCGGTCTGGTCGAGCGCAAGCTCGAATCCCTGGTGCGGCACGAGGTCCCGGACGAGGTCTACGCCGCCGCCGCGCTGGAGCGGCAGCTGTCGCTGCGCGGCGACGACCCGTGGGAGCAGCCGGGCGGCTGGCGGATCGGCGAGCACGCCTGGACCACGTGGCGCGTCGACGACGTGGACGTGCGGGTGCGCGGTGAAGAAGTCGTGGTGGGCCAGGGGGAACCGCTCAGGCTCACCGCCGCGGTCGACGGCGACGAACTGGTCGTCGGCACCCGCCGGTACGCCATGGCCCGCCAGGGCGACGTCCTGTGGCTCGGTGCGGAGGGCCGCACCTGGGCGTTGACCGAGACCGCGGGGGCCGAGCTGTCCGGGCACCGCGCCGAGGGCAGCGCCGGGCCGGTCACCAGCCCCATGCCCGGCACGGTGCTGGTGGCGCGCGCCGCGCAGGGCGACCACGTCACCGCGGGCCAGGCGCTGTTCGTGGTCGAGGCCATGAAGATGGAGCACACCGTCACCGCGCCCGTCGACGGGGTGCTCGCCGAAGTGAACGTCCGAGCGGGCCAACAGGTCGCGCTGGACGAGACCCTAGCCGTCGTCGTGCCCCACCAGGAGTGAGCGATGTTGGACTTCCGCCTTGACGAGGAATACGAAGCCCTGCGCAAGACGGTCGAGGAGTTCGCGCGGGACGAGGTCGCCCCGGTCATCGGCGAGTTCTACGAGCGGGAGGAGTTCCCGTACGAGATCGTCGCGAAGATGGGGCGGATGGGCCTGTTCGGGCTGCCGTTCCCGGAGGAGTTCGGCGGGATGGGCGGCGACTACTTCGCGCTGTGCCTGGCGCTAGAGGAGCTGGCGCGCGTCGACTCGTCGGTGGCGATCACGCTGGAGGCCGGCGTCTCCCTGGGCGCGATGCCGCTGTACCGGTTCGGCGACGCCGAGCAGAAGGCCGAGTGGCTGCCCTCGCTGTGCGCGGGGGAGAAGCTGGGCGCGTTCGGGCTGACCGAGCCGGGCGGCGGCTCCGACGCGGGGGCGCTGCGCACCACGGCGCGGCTGGACGGCGACGAGTGGGTGATCAACGGGACGAAGGCGTTCATCACCAACTCGGGCACGGACATCACCGGGCTGGTGACGGTGGCGGCGGTGACGGGCCGCCGGGAGAACGGGAAGCCGGAGATCTCGGCGATCCTGGTGCCGACCGGCACGCCGGGGTTCTCGGTGTCCCGGAAGTACTCGAAGGTCGGCTGGAACGCGTCGGACACCCGCGAGCTGTCGTTCCAGGACTGCCGGGTGCCGGCGGCGAACCTGGTCGGCGAGCGGGGGCGGGGGTACGCGCAGTTCCTGCAGACGCTGGACGAGGGCCGGGTGGCGATCGCGGCCATCGGGGTCGGGTTGGCGCAGGGGTGCGTGGACGAGTGCGTGAAGTACGCGCAGGAGCGCGAGGCGTTCGGCCGGAAGATCGGGGAGTACCAGGCGATCCAGTTCAAGATCGCCGAGATGGAGGCGCGGACGCACATCGCGCGGCTGGCGTACTACGAGGCGGCGTCGAGGATGCTGCGCGGCGAGCCGTTCAAGCGGGAGGCGTCGATCGCGAAGCTGGTGTCGTCGGAGGCGGCGATGGACAACGCGCGCGAGGCCACCCAGGTCTTCGGCGGGTACGGCTTCATGAACGAGTACCCGGTCGGCCGCTTCTACCGGGACGCCAAGATCCTGGAGATCGGCGAGGGGACCAGCGAGGTGCAGAAGATGCTGATCGCCCGCGAACTGGGCCTGCACTGAACCGCTGAACCACCCGTTGGTTGACCGGTCGCCTGAAAAACACCCCAGTCACTCCCAGCCGACCGGTCAACTACCAACCCACCCCTCTAGACCCTCCATCCCACACCGCCATAGTTGACCGACCATCTAGTCACCTGGCGCGACCACCCCGTAGTTGACCGCCCAACTCGCTCATCCACTGCGGTGACGACACGGCAGTCGGCCAGGGTCCTCCGGCTGCGGTTGCGACGCAGTAGTTGACCGGACGTCTTGTCGCTAATGGCCGGAGCGAAGCAGTGGGAGGCGGCTGGAAGCAATGGGCTTGCTGGGAAGCAATGGGCTCGCTGGGAAGCAAAGGGCTCGCTGAGAAGCAAAGGGCTCAGTGGGAAGTGGCGAGGGCGGTTGGAAGTAGTTGACTGGCCGTCTTGGGGTTTGATCATTGGCATGAAGTGCGCGCGCATTATTAGTTGACCGGTCGTCTTGCCTTTGGGGTTGTGGTGGTGGGTAGTTGACCGGTTGTCTCGTTTTTGTGGTTGTTGTGGTGGAATGGCTGGTTGGTGTTTTTGGGTGAGGTTGTGGTGGGGTAGTTGACCGGTCGTCTAGGGTGGGGGGATGGGGCGGAACAGTGATGCTCGGCAGAAGTTGCTCGACGCTGCCGGTGAGTTGATGCGCGGGCAGGGGTACGGCGCTATGAGCGTCGCCGGGATCTGCGAGCTCGCCGGGGTGCGCAAGGGGAGCTTCTACCACTTCTTCGACTCCAAGCAGTCCCTCGCGGTGGAGGCGTTGCGCGCCGCGTGGGCCGCCGAGGACGCCCTCTGGAAAGAAATCCTCCGGTCGAGCGGTCGCCCGCTCCACCGGCTCGAACGGCTCCTCCTGGCCCAGGCCGACGCCCAGCACCGCGGCAAGCGCGAGAGCGGCTTCGTCCGCGGCTCCCTCTTCGCCAACCTCGCCCTGGAACTCGGCGCCCAGGACGAAACCGTCCGCGAGTGCCTCGAAGAGATCTTCGACCAGCAGGTCTCCCTGGTGCACGGCGCCCTGCTCGAAGCCGCCGAGCTCGGGCACATCCCCAAGGGCGAGGGCACCCACGCCACCCGCCGCGACGCCCAGGCCGTCCTCGCCCAACTGGAGGGCATGGTCCTGTTCGCCAAGCTCCACAACGACCCCTCCGTCCTGGACGGGCTCTGGTCGCAGGTCGCGGGGTTGTTGCGCACCGTTTAGGACAGTTGTGCCAATAAACTGTTGAAACCTGCATCCGAATGCATTCATGTGTGAAACGCGGCGCGCACGGGACGCTGAGTCCCCCGGTGAAAACCGGGAACGACTCGGGGAGGCACTTTCCATGTCCCAACCGTCCAAGGCCAAGTCCCGGGTGCTCGCGGCGCTCGCCGCGATCGCCCTGCTCGTGTTCGGCGCGACCCAGATGGCGTCCGCCGGCCAGGCCGGCCACCAGGCGAAGCCGACCGCCGAGCAGCCCCCGCTGAGCGCGGCGGCCCAGCGGCAGGCGGCGCTGGCCGGGGGCCCGTCGGCCCTCGTCACACCGCAGCTGGTGTACGCCGTGGTCGACAACGGCACCCTGACCGCCCAGAACTTCGGCGCCTCCGGGGCGGCGAAGCTCGGCACCGGCACCTACGAGGTCTTCTTCGGGGGCAGCAACATCGTCAACGGCGCCTACGTCGCGACCGTCGGCATCCCCGGCAACGTCGGCGTCTCGCCCTCCGGTGAGGTCGTCGTCGTCGGCCGGGCCGGCACCACGAACGGCCTGTTCATCCAGACGTTCGACTCCGCGGGCAACCCGGCGGACCGGTCGTTCCACGTGCACGTCGCGTTCTGACCCCGCACCGGGGGCGATCCACGACCGATCGCCCGGCGGCCCCCGCGCGCACCGCCCGCGGGGGCCGCCGCCGCGGTCCTTCAGCCGAACTCGCCGTGCCGGCCACCGCCCGCGAGGAAGCGGCGCAGGCCGGCCTCCGCCCCGCGCAGCGACACCAGGCCGTGCGCCGGCTCGTCGGCCGGCTCGTCCAGCCCCTCCTGCTCCAGCAGCGACAACCGGTCCTCGCGCAGGCACGTCCGGGGGAACGCGGCGATCCCCCGCGCCGGCCCCTCGGCCGCCGCCCGCGCCGTCCCGGCGGGCGCCACCCGGTTGAACGGCCCGATCGCCAACGCCTCCGCCGCGTCCACGGGCCGCCCGGTCAGCACCAGGTCCATCGCCCGCGACCGCCCGATCAGCCGGGGCAGCCGCACCGTCCCGCCGTCGACCAGCGGCACGCCCCACCGCCGGCAGCGCACGCCGAACACCGCGTCCTCGTCGGCCACCCGCAGGTCGCACCACAGCGCCGGCTCCAGCCCGCCCGCGACCGCGTGGCCGGACACCGCCGCGATCACCGGCTTGGTCAGCCGCAGCCGCGTCGGCCCCATCGGCCCGGCCGGTGACCCGGGGTCGTTGCCGCGCGGCAGTGGCCACCGCAGCCTCACCGCGCGGCGGCGGCCACCGACCGGTCCGGCCCCGCGCCCGACCCCGGCGAACGCGGCGCCGAGCGGGGCCGGCCGCGTGTTCAATGGCCGGATGAGCACCGCACTGCTGCTGGTCGACGTCCAGCGCAACATGCTGGGCGCGCCCGAACCCGTCCCGCACGCCGGCCCGGTCGGCGCGGCGATCGAGGCGTGCCTCGACCGGGCGAGGGAGGCCGGGTGGACCGTCGTGCACGTCCGCAACAACGGCGGGGACGGCGATCCGGACGCGGCGGGCACCGCGGGCTGGGAACTCGTGCACCCGGTCCGCGACGGTGAGCACGTCGTCGACAAGCACCGGTGCGACGCCTTCGAGGGCACCCCGCTCGGGCGGCTGATCCCGTCTTCGGCGACCGTGGTCCTGGTGGGGATGCAGAGCGAGCACTGCATCCGCGAGACCGCGCTCGGCGCGCTCGGGCGCGGCCACGCCGTGCAGCTCGTCCGGGGCGCGCACGCCACCTACGACCACGACGAGCCCGCCGCCGAGGTCTCCGCGCGGGTCGAGCGGGAACTGGCCGGAGCCGGCGTCGAGGTGGTCGAGCCGGATCGCACGGGCTGCCGGGGCTGACCGGGCGGTGACCGGTCCGTCCTGATCGGTCCGGTTCGGTCCTGTTCGGGCGGTCCCGGGACCCCGCCCGACCAGCCCGGTCGACCGACCCCGATGGGGGTACTCACCGTGGTCGACGGGGTACTACCGGGGGGTAACTTGAAACCCGCCGGATTTTGGGGGTGCTGATCTTCGCGTCGCGGCCTAACGTCGGACGCGTGAGCGATCACAGCCAGGCGGTGGCCGCGCTGCGCGGCCAGTACGCGGCGATCCCGGCGGGCGCGCCCGTCCGGCTCGCCAAGCCGACGTCGAACCTGTTCCGGTTCCGCGCCGACCAGCCCGGCGGGCTCGACGTGGCCCGCTTCAACCGGGTGCTGTCGGTCGACCCGGCCGCGCGCACCGCGCAGGTCCAGGGCATGACGACCTACGAGGACCTGGTCGACGCGACCCTGCCGCACGGCCTGGTGCCGCTGGTCGTGCCGCAGCTCAAGACGATCACCCTGGGCGGCGCGGTGGCCGGGCTCGGCATCGAGTCCAGCTCCTTCCGCAACGGCCTGCCGCACGAGTCCGTGCGCGAGCTGGAGGTGATGACCGGCGACGGCGAGGTGGTCGTCGTCGGGCCGTCCGACGACCTGTTCCGCGGGTTCCCGAACTCCTACGGCACCCTGGGCTACGCGCTGCGGCTGGAGATCGAGCTGGAGCCGGTCAAGCCGTTCGTCCGGTTGCGGCACGTGCCGTTCGGGTCGGCGCGGGAGTGCGCGGAGGCCATCGAGCAGGTCTGCGCCGAGCGCTCGTACCGGGGCGAGCCGGTGGACTTCGTGGACGGCACGGTCTTCTCCGCGCGGGAGCAGTACCTGACCCTGGCGAACTGGGCGGAGTCCGCGCCCGACCGCTCGGACTACACCGGCCGCCACATCTACTACCGGTCCGTCCGGGCCCGCCGCACCGACCACCTGACCGCGCGGGACTACCTGTGGCGGTGGGACACCGACTGGTTCTGGTGCTCGCGGGCGTTCGGCGTGCAGCACCCGCTGGTGCGGCGGCTGGTGCCCAAGCGCTACCTGCGCTCGGACGTCTACCGCCGGATCGTGGCGTGGGACCGGCGCCGCGGCTTCAGCGCGAAGCTGAGCAAGGCCGTGCAGGAGCCGGTGATCCAGGACGTGGAGATCCCGGTCGACCGGCTGGCCGAGTTCCTCGACTTCTTCCACCGCGAGATCGGCATCGAGCCGGTGTGGCTGTGCCCGGTGCGGTTGCGCGACCGCGCGGGCTGGCCGCTGTACCCGATGGACCCGGACGTGCTGTACGTCAACGTCGGCTTCTGGTCCACAGTGGACCTGCGACCGGACGAGGGGATGGGCAGCCGCAACAGGCTGATCGAGCGCAAGGTGTCCGAGCTGGGCGGGCACAAGTCGCTGTACTCGGACTCCTACTACGGGGAAGAGGAGTTCTGGGCCAACTACAACGGCGAGACGTACCGGAGCCTGAAGAAGCGGTACGACACGGCCTCCCGGCTCCCCGACCTGTACGCCAAGTGTGTCCTGCGCAGTTGATCCGGTGAGCTGAAGGGGAGGGCCCATGCGGTTGGCCGAGGTGTTCCGACGTGCGGTCGGGAGCGACTCGTCCGTGGAGTTCAGCGCGTACGACGGCAGCCACGCGGGGCCGGCAGGCGCGGGCGTGCGCATCGAGATCCGGTCCCCGGAGGCGTTGTCCTACCTGGCTTCCGCACCCGGCGAGCTGGGCCTGGCCCGCGCCTACGTCACCGGGCACCTGGAGATCGTCGGCGACGTCCACGACGCCCTGGCTCACCTGTCGGACCTGTCGCTGCGCGAGGTCCCCTGGGCGCAACGGCTGGAACTGCTGCGCACGCTGGGCCGCCGGCGCCTGCGCTCCCGGGTGGAGATCCCGCCGCAGGAGCGCAGGCTGCACGGCCTGCGGCACTCCAAGGCGCGCGACCGGGAAGCCATCGCGCACCACTACGACGTGTCGAACACGTTCTACGAGTGGCTGCTGGGCCCCTCGATGGCCTACACGTGCGCCGTCTACCCGACCGCGACCGCCACGCTGGAGGAGGCGCAGTTCGCCAAGCACGACCTGGTGGCGCGCAAACTGGGGCTCGAACCGGGGATGCGCCTGCTGGACGTGGGGTGCGGCTGGGGCGGCATGGTGATGCACGCCGCGCGCGAGTACGGCGTCAAGGCGCTGGGCGTCACGCTGTCGCGCAACCAGGCCGAGTGGGCGCAGAAGGCCATCGCCGAGGCGGGCCTGTCGCAGCTGGCCGAGGTGCGCTACCTGGACTACCGGGACGTGCGGGAGGGCGACTTCGACGCCGTCAGCTCCATCGGCCTGACCGAGCACATCGGCAAGGCCAAGCTGCCCGCGTACTTCCGCTTCCTGCACCGCAAGCTCAAGCCGGGCGGCCGGGTGCTCAACCACTGCATCACGCGCCCGGACAACCGCCGGCCCGCGCGGACGGGCGGCTTCATCAACCGGTACGTGTTCCCGGACGGCGAGCTGGTCGGGCCGGGCCACATCGTGTCGCTCGTGCACGACACCGGTTTCGAGGTGCGGCACGAGGAGAACATCCGCGAGCACTACGCCCTGACGCTGGCCGCGTGGTGCGCCAACCTGGAGCGGCACTGGGACGAGGCGGTCGCCGAGATCGGGCTCGGGCGGGCGCGGGTGTGGCGGCTGTACCTGGCCGCGTCGCGGCTGGGGTTCGAGCGCAACAACATCCAGCTGCACCAGGTGCTGGGCGTGAAGCCGGACGGGACGGCGTCGCGGATGCCGCTGCGGCCGGACTGGGCCTGAGGGGGCGGGTCGGCCGGGGGCCGTTGTCGACCTGTGACCGGAGCCGCGGCAACCGGCTGCCCGCTGGGGCATCCCTAGTACCGGAAGCGGCCAACGGGCCGCCGAGGGGATCGGCACGGCAGCCCGGCGCGGACGTCGCCGCGGCTCGTCGTGTCCGTGCGTCAGGGGGAAAGACGATGAAGGTTCTCGGTGCTGCGCAGGTCTGCGCGGTTTTGGGTGCGGTTCTGGGTGTGGCCCTCGCGGGGTGCGGGACGGCCCAGGAGGCCGCGCCCGCCGCCACGTCGTCCACGGTGTCGGCTCCCACCACGCCCGCACCGACGTCCGCGCCCGCGGTCACGTCAGCGGTGACGCCGGTGGCCACGCTCACGGCCACGCCCGAGGGCTCCATGCCGGCGGTGACGGTGGTCGGGGCCGACCCGACGCCGCTCATCGACCACTCGGGCTTCGGCGCGATCAGGCTGGGGATGACCGCTGAGCAGCTGACGGCCACCGGTCTGGTCGGCGGGGTGGAGGGGCCGGCCGGCGAGCTGTGCGCGCTGTACCCGCTGAAGTCGGGCGGCGGTTCCGTGTGGGTCCAGAACGACGGCACGGGTGTCGCCTCCATCGTCGTCGAAGGCCGGGCGCGCACCACCGAGGGCGTTCGGACCGGCGCGACCACCGAGCAGGTGCGCGCCACCTACCCGGCGCTGTCCGAGGGCGCCAACTGGAACTCCGTCGACCTCGGCGGGGGCGTGCGGTACGGCTTCCTGGGCGACCCGGTCACCACGATCCTGGTGTTCAAGAGCGGCATGGGCTGCCACAACTGACCCGCCGCCTGCTCCGGGCTAGCCCAGCGTCGCGAGGAAGTCGTTCCACCGGCCGAGGGGGACCCGCAGGGCTTGGCCTTGCGGGTTCTTCGAGTCCCGGATGCCGACAGCACCGGCGGTGAGCCGCACTTCCACGCAGCTGTCGTTGCCGGGAGAGCTGTAGCTGCTCTTGAACCAACCGGTGTCGTGCGTGTTCACGGTGCCTCCAGTGCAGCTTCGAGTCGTGCCCGTGATTCTTCCTCGCTGAAGGCCAGTTCCTGAAGCCGCTGAAAGCATCGTGCGATCGCCTCGGTGTCGGACGGCTCGTCCAGGTACGTCGACGGGCCGTAAGCCACTGGGAGCAGTCCTACACGAGGTGTCCGGCCATCGAACTCGAAGAGGATCATTTCGCCTGTCGGACACGGGTTGGCGGGACTGGTCGCGTCGAGCAGTCGGAGCCGGATGTTGGGCTGTTCGCCCGCCCTCAAGAGGTGCTCGACCTGCCGCCGCATGACCTCGGAGTCGCCGTACCTGGTGGTGAGGGCGTCGTCGGTGAAGATGAAGAGGTGTTCCTTGGTAGCGGGCAGCTTCTGGCGTTCCAGTCGGAAAGCCACCCGGTTGACCCGCTCCTGATAGGAGGTCTCCCACCAGATCCCGTCGCCCGCCAGCATCTGGGCTTCGGTGTACTCGGGGATCTGGAGCAGGCCCGGGATGACACCACGGCCGTAGTACAGGATGGTGGTCGCGTCGGATTCGAGGTCGGCGATGCGGGTGTTCGCTCCCGGCAGCAGGTCGACGTAGGCCCGTTTGGGCTGGCGCTTGCGCGCTTCCACGCCCATCGCGAGCAATCTCTTGCGGTCACCGGCCTTCGCGCCCAGGAAGAGGAGCAACTGCTCCAGGACCGCAGCGGTGAGGTTCGCCCGACCGTCTTCGAGCTTGATCAATTGGCTGCGGTCCTTGCCGATCGCGGCCGAGGTCTCGTCCAGCGTCCGGCCGGCGGTCTGGCGCAATCGCCGCAGCTCACCCCCGAGCAGGCGCCTCGGGATGGTCTGCACCGCGTCTCCCATACCAGCCTCCTCGTTGGAATCACCCTACTAGGGCAATGCCTCAATCCGCACGTGACCCTTAGGCTGACCACACGTTCGCAAAATTACTGCGTTCAGCCTAGTGGAGGAGGAAGAATGGGAGTTCCGGAGCCCGGCGTCTCGGTGATGGCGTCGGTGGTGGTGGCGGAAGGGGCCGCCGTGCGGGCCAGCGCGCGGCCCGACGAGCGGGAGCTGTACGTGGTCTTCGACAGCGACCCGATCTCGTTCGAGCTGCTGTTGTCGCGCGACGTCGCTCAGCGGTGCGTGGCGCAGTTCAGCGAGGCGCTGCGGGAGATGGCGCCGGTCACGTGAGCCGGTCGGCGATCTGCTCGGCCTGGTTGGCCGGGATGGCGAAGCCGATGCCCACGCTGCCCGCCTCGCCGCTGTCCGAGGTCGGCGAGTAGATCGCCGAGTTGATGCCGATGACCTGCCCGGCCGCGTTGATCAGCGGCCCACCCGAGTTGCCGGGGTTGATCGACGCGTCGGTCTGGATGGCCCGGTAGCTGACGGGGTTCGACCGACGGGTCGAGCCGGGCACGGTCACCGTCCGGTCCAGGGCGCTGACGATGCCCGAGGTCACGGTGCCCCGCAGGCCCTCCGGCGAGCCGATCGCCACCACCTGGTCGCCGACGCGCACGCCGTCGGAGTCGGCGAAGGTCGCCGGCGTGAGGCCGGTGACGCCCTGCGCCTGCAGCACGGCCAGGTCGCTCGACGCGTCCGCCCCCACCACGGTGGCACCGACGGTGCGGCCGTCGTCGAGCGTCACGGTCACCTGCTGCGCGCCGGACACGACGTGGTCGTTGGTCAGGATCCGGCCGTCCGCCGACAGGACCACGCCCGAGCCCAGCCCTTCGCCCTGCGCCGACGCGACGTTCACCTGCACGACGCTGGGCAGGACCTCCTGCGCGATGGCGCTGACGTCCACAGTGGACCCGGACGTCTGCAGGGCGACCGACGAGGCCGGTGCGCCGACCGCCGCGCCGGGCGCGTTCATCGCCCCGACCACGCCCCCGGTGACGCCGCCGAAGAGGGCGGCGACCAGCGCTGCCGTCGTCACCACCGTCCCGGTCCGCCGCCGCGGCAGCCGGGGGACGGCTGGGGGCTCCGCCGGGGGGCCGGTCATGGCGGGGAAGTCCTGTGCTGTCATGCACCCAGGTTCGCGCGCGTGCCTGTGAACGACCTGAGCACCCGCCTAGGACCGGCCAAGAAGCTCGTCCACCTCGTCGGCGGCGAGCAGGGCCGTGCCGAACAGCGGGCCCTGCGCGCCGACCACGCCCAGCTCGGCCAGCCGCCGCGCCTCGGACCCGGCGCCGACGCCCGACGCGTACAGGGGCAGGTCCAGCGTCCGCGCCCAGTTCAGCAGCGCGGCCGCCGCGCCCGCGTCGACCGGGTCGGCGTCCTGCGCGAGCCCGCGCACCAGGGCGCCGTGGAACTTCACGCCGTGCAGCGGGAGGCGGCGCAGCCGGTCGGCCGGGATGTTGCCGCCGCCCCTCTGGTCCAGCACGAACCGCACGCCGTGCTCGGCCAGGATCGCCAGCTCCTCCGCCTGGTCCTCGGTGATCAGCGCGGCCAGCTGCTCGCCGAGCTGGAACCGCAGCTTGGCCGCCGGGAGGCCGCTCTCGCGCAGCACGCGCCGGACGTCGGCGACCAGCTCCGGCTCCTGGCACTGCCGCGCGGTCAGGTCCATGGCCAGCACCGGCGCCCGCGCGCCGAACCGCGCGTGCCACCGCCCGGCGTGCCGGCACGCCTGCTCCACGGCCCAGCGGCCGAGCCGCACGGCCATCCCGGTGGAGGCCGACAGCGACGCCAGCACCCGCGGGTCGAGCAGGCCGTGCCCGGGGTGGTCCCAGCCCAGCCGCGCCTCCACGGCGACCAGCGAGCCGTCGGCCGGCGAGCGCACCGGCTCGTAGTCGACCCGGAACTCGCCCTGCTCCAGGCCGCCCGCGATGGAGGCCGCCAGCTTCAGCCGCTGCCGGTCGCGCCGGTCGCGGGCGCGGTCGTAGAGCGCCCACTGCGCCCGGCCGTCGTCCTTGGCCCACCGCAGGGTCACATCGACGCACCGCAGCAGCTCCGCCGCGTCGCCGCCGCGCGCGGGCTCCACGACGATGCCGACGCTGGCGGTCACGCCGATGCCGTCGTCGCCCACCCACACCGGTTCGGCGAGCAGGTCGACGGCCTCCTCCACCAGCCGCACGACGGTCGCGACGTCGGCCGGGTCGTGGATGAGCACGCCGAACTCGTCCGGGCCGATCCGGGCGGGCCGCCCGACCCGGCCGAACACCGCCCGCAGGTGCCCGGCCACGACGGTGAGGATCCGGTTGCCGACCTCGTGGCCGAACGCGTCGTTGATCACCCGGAACCCGTCGACGTCGAACACCACCAGCGCCAGCGAGGCCGGGCCCTTGCCGCCGACCGCGCCCTCCAGCCAGCCCAGGAACTGCGCCCGGTTGGGCAGCCCGGTCTGCACGTCGTTCAGGCTCTGGCGGACCAGCTGGGTCTGGAGCGCGCGGACCTCGTCCAGGCTCTCGACCATGGTCACGTAGTAGGACGGCTCGCCCTTCTCGTCGCGCACCAGCGACACGGCGACCAGCACGTTGACGACCTCGCCGTCGGCGCGCAGCAGCCGCAGCTCGGTCCGCACGTGCTCGCGCGCGCCGGAGTCCAGCGGCCCGCCGATCGCCGCGGCGGTCTCCCGGTCGTCGGGGTGGACGATGTCGCGCCCGCTCATCCCGGCCAGCTCCTCGGCCGAGTAGCCGAGGATGGTCAGCAGGGCGTCGTTGAAGTCCAGCACCGCGCCGTCGGCCCCGGTCAGCGCGATGGCCACGGCGGAGGTGCGGAACACCGCCCGGAACTTGGCCTCGCTGGCCCGCAGCGCGGCCTCGGCCTCGTGGATGGTCCGGATGGCGGCCGACTTGGTCAGCTCCTGCTGGTCCAGGGTGCGGTCGCGCAGGGCTTCGCTGTACCCGGCGGCCACCCCGCCCAGCACGGCCATCAGCCGGTGCGTGCGGTCCGGCGGCAGGCCGAAGTGGGTCGGCAGGTGCTCGCCGAGGAAGGCGAGCGAGCGCTCCAGGGCGTCGGCCGAGACGAAGCCGTGCTCGACCATCTCGCGGCCCACCCGGTGCACGGCCGCCGCGGGGTGCGCGTCGTGCGCCAGCGCGGCGTGCAGGTCGTCGGCGAACCCGGCGAGCGCCGCCCGCAGCTCGGGCCGGCAGGCCAGGACGGACGAGCCGACGGCCGCCGCCCAGCGCCGCGCGAACTCGTCGCGGGCGTTCGGGGCGGACCCGGCTTCGGCGCGTGCGGCGGCACCTGCGTGTTCGACCATCTTCATTCAGCTCGCGGGGCCAATCGTCAGAGGGCCGTCCGGCCGACGTCCTATCGCGTGGAATCGGATCTCCGTGATAGTCCGACGTGCGCATTCCCGAATCGAAGTCACTCGAATGGGTGTACGAACCGCCCGTTGGTTGCCGCGCAGCATACTGGCCGGACGCCGAGGCGGCGCAAGATCATCGAGTTACCCGCCGGTAGTCAAGGGTGGGACGGGTGGGCGGACCGGGTCCGGCGAAGTGCCCCGGTCCACCCGGCCCGGAGGTGTTCCGGCGGGCTGGTCGCAGACCGCGGGACGGCCGGGCCCCGGGTACCCCGCTGGTCCGGAACCCGCTGGTGGGAGCCGTTTTCGGAGAGTCGGTCGACCGCCGCGGGGAAGGTCGTCGCGCGCGTCGGGCCCTTCGGCGGGGCGAATCCGGCGCCGAGCCGCTCGAACTCGCGGAGGAACTCCCGATTGCGCTGGTCGGCCGCGGCGCGATCCGTTGATCGTGCTCATCGCGACGTCGATGTGCCGTTGTCGAGGATCGGGGAATGCCGCGGCGGTTCCGGTGGAGGCGGGTGCCCCGCGGGCGGGTTTACCGGCTTCGGGGCAGAGGTGACTCTCCTTCTGCGAGGTCGCCTCGAAGGTGGCGAAAACACTGTTTCCGATCTTGGGATCGCGTGGTTCGAGCGGCTTTTCCACCTTCGGGCGGTCGTCGTCCGCGCGCACGGCGACCCCCGGTCGTCGTCGACACGGGTGGCGAAGTGCCCTGGCCGCAGCGGGAGACGTACTCGTGGGTCGGCTCGCAACGGCGCGTCGCCCGGGATGCCCTTTCTTCCCCTGATCAGGGGAAGACCTTGCCCTGGCGGCCCTCCTCCGGCCGCGGCGCGTCCCCCACCCTGGTTCCGCACCCGGGTGGCGCAGCGTTGACCGCGAAGGGAAAGCACATGTCGCACACCGCACACGAGCACGAGCCGGACCGCCGCCACGAGAGGGGCCGGACGCAGGTCCCGGCGCCGCAGCGGGGCTCCGCCGAGGCCACCGCCGCGGTCGGCCCGGCGGGGCCGTCCCCGGACGGCGTCCTCGCCCTGCAGCGCGTCGTCGGCAACGCCGCCGTGGCGCGGCTGCTCGGCGGTGCGGAGGTCGACGGGGTCGACGTGCAGCGCTCCGCGGTGCACGAGGTGCTGCGCAAGTCGGGTGAGGCCCTGGACCAGCCGGTGCGCGAGGAGATGGAGAGCCGGATGGGCGCGGACTTCTCCGACGTGCGCGTGCACACCGACGCCGCGGCGTCGCGCGCGGCCGAGTCGGTGCGGGCCGAGGCGTTCACGTCCGGCTCGCACGTGGTGTTCCAGCAGGGCCGCTACAACCCGTCGTCGGCGGCCGGCCGGCACACGCTCGCCCACGAGCTGACCCACGTGCTCCAGCAGCGCTCCGGCCCGGTGGCCGGCACCGACACCGGCACCGGGCTGCGGGTCAGCGACCCCTCGGACCGCTTCGAGCGGGCCGCCGAGGACAACGCCCGGCGGACCATGTCCGCCCAGCGCTCCCCGGACACCGGGCCGCACCCCACCGCCGGGCACGCCGCCGCCGGGCACGCCGCCGTGCAGCGCCTCACGGAGGTGAACCGCGTCGGGTGGAGCACGGGGACCAAGTGGAAGGGGCGGATCTCGGAGAACGGGCAGTACATCCTGCGCGGGGGGTTGAACGGCAAGTGGTTGGCGGACGAGGTCTGGGTCCGGGAAGGCTCGCCCGCACCCCGTTACTGCACCGTCACCGGCAACACGAACACGTACAACGGCGCGCAGTACACCGAGTACGTGCCGAACTCGAAGTTCCTGGAGGACTGCCTGCACACCGCGGAAGAGGTGATGCACGAGCGGTGGCTCGAACAGGGCAACCTGAACTCCCGGGTGGCGGGAACGAACACGCCCTTCGGGAACTCCGACGCGGAGAACATCGCCGCCGCCACGGCCCACGCCGGCAGCCGCATGGGCGACAACCACCAGGAGTCCCCCGGCGTCGGGCAGGCGTTCGCCGTGGTCGAGACGGATTACCAAGGCGACGTGCCCCAGAACGAATCGCGCTACCCGTACCACGCGGCGGCGGTGGTGGCCAGGGACGGGCGGGACGCCATCACGCTGGAGGTGTCGGCGGGCGAGGAGGATGCCGAGGAGAGGGACCAGAAGGGCAACTTCTACATCTACGAGGTCAGCTCCGGCGAGCAGGAGCACGCCCCGAACAGCTTCCACACCCGCCAGGGCGAGTACTTCACCCGCAACGCCATCACGATCGTCATCGAGCCCCTGGACCAGTAGCCGGGGTGACCGGGCGCCGGGTCCACCGGGCCGGGCTCCGCGCCCTTCCGCCGGCGGGCGGGGCGCCCGCCGCGCGGCCGTGGCGGACGCCCCTCGGGTCCGCCACGGCACCGCGCCCCCCTGCGGCGCCGCCGGTCACTCCACCGCGGACAGCACCGAGGCGATCCTCGTGGCGATGCGGTCGTTGTCGGTCGGCGCGAGGCTCAGCCAGCCGTTCTCGCGCACCATCAGGTACCGGCCCTGGTGGGTGTCGAACCACGTGATGAGCACGCCCGCCCTGGTGCTGCGGTACCCGCCGCCGACGCTCACCCCGAACTGGCCGCCGGCCACCCGGTTGGCCGCCAGCTCGCCGACCGCCGTGGCGTCCTCCCGCGACAGGCCGGCCCTCTGCAGCGCCGCGCGCTCGTCCAGCCCACCGCCGCCCCACGGGTCGTCCTCGTCGTCCTGCCCCTCCTGCTGGAGGGCGACGGCCTCGTCCAGCGCCTCCAGCCGCAGCGACAGGGCGCTGCCGGGACCGGGCGAGCCGTCCGGCAGCACCTCCACGATCGACCTCGCCAGCGCGGTGGGCCGGATCCCCAGCACGCCCACCTTGCCGCTGTCGATGACGGCCAGCACGGCGCGCCGGCCGTCCGAGGCCGCCACCGCGCGCACCGGCCGGTCCAGGTGGGCCACCGCGTCCACGGACAGCCGGTGGTCGGCCAGCAGGCGCAGCAGGTCGACCAGGCCGGGGTCGGGCTCGCCGTAGTCGGCCAGCACCTCCGCGCGCAGCCGGGACCGCTCCTCGCCGGTCGCGCCCGGGCTGGGCACGTCCAGCGGGTAGGGCAGCCGGCCCAGCCCCAGGTCGTGCCACAGGACGTCCAGCTCGCGCGGGGTGAGCAGGTGGTGCGGCTCGATCACTGGTCGGCCTTCTTCCGCGGCTTCGCGCCGCCGATCACCGAGGGCGGCAGGTTCTCGCCGGGCACCTCGAAGATGTCCTCGCCGCGCAGGTACGCCGCGGCGCGGTGCTCCTTGTCCTCGCCCTGACCGCCGCCCGCGCCGCCCATCGGGGCGCCGCCCATCGGCGCGCCGGCGCCTGCCGCGCCGCCGGGGGCGCCGGGGGCGAAACCGCCGGGCGCCGCACCGCGCGGACCCGCGCCGAGCGCGCCGGACGCGCCACCCGCGCCGAGCTGGCCACCGGAACCGGTCGGGCCGAAACCGCCGCCGCCGTGACCGCCGCCGCCGTGACCGCCACCGAAACCACCGCCACCGAAACCACCGCCACCGCCGCCGCCGCCGCCGAACCCGCCGGGCATCGCGCCGGGGAAACCGGGGACGCGCGGCGCGCCACCGCCGCCGGAACCGGGGACGGGGGGCGTGCCGGGGCTGCCCGCCGGGATGTAGGGCGGCAGCTTGCCGTTGGGGCCGAAACCGCCCTGCGGCTTGGGCACCACCGTGCCGGGCGGGGCCGGCCTGTACGGCGGGGGCTGCTGCCTGCCCGACGACCCGCCGGGCGGGGTGTACCCCGGCGGCACGTAGCCGCCGGGCGGCTGGTGGCCGCCACCGGGCGGGAGCTGGTGGGCGGGCGGGGTGTACTTGTTCGCGACCGGCACCTGGGCCGCCGCCGCGGCGGCCGTCGTGCCCTCGGGCCGGTAGGCCGCAGCCGGCACCTGGGGCGTGCCCTGGCCGCCGCCCGCGCCGCCGCCCGCGCCGCCGCCGTAGCCGCCACCGCCACCGGCGCCGCCGCCCGGGGTGTAGGCCGGGGTCGCGGGGGTCACCGAGGGCGCGTAGCCGGAGACGTGGGTGCCGCCACCCGCGCCGGACGCCCCCTGCACGGGCAGCGCCTCGGACAGGGCCGGGACGCCCGCCGTCAGCAGCGCCGCGGGCCGCGGCTCCTCGACGCGCCCGGTCACCGGGTTGAACGGCGGGGTGAACATCGGCGTGCCGCGGTCGACCGCGCGCGACTCGTCCTCCATCGCCGTCATCACGGTGACGGCCTGCTCGTGCGCCGAGCGCGCCAGCTCGTTGGCCGCCTGCACGTCGGTCGCCGAGGACAGCAGGCCCTGGAGGCCGCCGCCGGAGAACGCGCCGGTGGCCTCGTCCCAGCTGAACTCGACCGGCTCGGGCATCCGCGCCCGCGCGTTCTCCATGATCCGGCTCTGGTCCTCGACCCGCTTGCCGACCTCGACGGCGGTGGTGGCGGTCTCGGTGATCCAGTTCGCCAGCTGCTTGATCGCCGCGCGGGCGGCGTCGGCGGCCTCGCCGGTCCACCCCGCCTCGGTGGCGGCGACGCGCTCGTTGATCACCCGCGCCGACTCGGTCAGCTCGGTGCCGAACTGGTCCCACTCCGCGCCGATCTCGCCGGTCTGGCCGGGGTCGTTGTTGGTGTGCACCGCGTCGTACAGCTCGCGGTGCGAGCGGGACGCCCAGTTCTGCCGGTCGGTCAGGACCAGGTCGATCTTCAGCTCGACGGCCACGTCACACGCCCTTCAAGCGGGTCAGCTCGGAACCGTGGTCCTCGTCGACGGCCCGGAAGTTGCGGATCGCGCCCTGCACCGAGTCGTGCGTCTGCTGCAGGACGTCCCGGTAGGCGGTCATCACGGACACGAACGACTGCGGGTCGCCCTCCGCGCGGGCGCCGAACTTGGCGGCCATCCGGTCGCCGACGGGGTTGGCGCCCAGCGGCGCGGGCCGGGCGAGCCTGCCCGCCCGCTCCAGCCACGAGTCGACCTGGTCGACCTGCTCGACCAGCATCCTGCGCAGCTCCTCGCCGGTCGCGGGGTCGAGCAGGACCCGGCCGGAGGTCACCGTCTCGCGCAGCGCGAGGAGTTGGCCGCCGACCCTGGCCACCTGCTCGGAGACCCGGTCGGTTTGCCGAGGCGCGGCCTCTTGTTCATTCCCTGCTCCGGCGATGTACATCGGATTCCCTCGCGAAGGCAGCCTGGTGGACGAAAACTAGGATCACTCGCAGTCCCAACGCCCGCCCAACGTCCCGCCAACGCCCCCACCTGCCCGCGACTCCCGGCTGCTCCAGCCGCCTCCCGCCCCGTCCGCTGCCGCTCCGACCCCCTCCGGCTCAACCCGCCCCAGCACCGATGCGTCCACAGGACACCCCCGCTCGGCCGCGTCGGCAGTTCGATCCTCATCCCACGTCGATCACGCTTTTCGATCGACGTGGGATCAGGGTCGAGCTGCCGACCCCCAGGCGGCCGAGCCCGCGGCGGCGAAGCCGACGCAATCCAACACCGGCGCAATCCAACACAGGAGGTTCTTCAGGATGCGGGTGAACCTGCTCGGCCCGGTCGAGCTCGTCGCCGCGGACGGGGTGGCTGTCCGGCTGGGGGCGGCGAAGCGCCGGACGGTCCTGGCGGCGCTGGCCCTGGAGCTGAACCGGGTGGTGTCCGGCGACCGGCTGCTGTCGCTGGTGTGGGACGGCGCGCCGCCGCCGCAGGCCAGGGCGGCCCTGCAGGGGCACATCGCGCAGCTGCGCAAGGTCCTGGTCGGCGGGGTCGCCCTGGTCACCCGCGCGCCCGGCTACGTGCTGACCGGCGACCGGGCGGCGGTCGACGTGTTCCGGTTCGAGGACCTGGTCGCCGGCGCCCGCGACGCCGCCGACGAGCCCGCGGTCGCGCAGCTGACCGGCGCGCTGGCGCTGTGGCGCGGCCCGGTGCTGGCGGACGTGCCGGGCGCCGAGGTGCGCGAGCCGGTCTCCGCCCGGCTGGAGGAGCTGCGGCTGGTGGCGGTGCAGGAGCTGGCGACCCGGCTGTTCCGGCTGGACCGGGCCGCGGACGCGGTGTCGGGCCTGCGCGACGCGGTGACCGCGCACCCCCTGCGGGAGGCGCTGGTGGCGCGCTTGGTGCTGGCGCTGCACTGGACCGGGCGGCAGGCGGAGGCGCTGGAGCTGTTCCACCGCACGCGCGAGCGGCTGGCCGACGAGCTGGGCGTGGACCCGGGTCCGGAGCTGCGGGAGGCTTACCGGACCGTGCTGGCGGGCGACACCGCCCCGAAGCCGGTGGGGCGCGGTCCGGCGCCGGCGCAGCTGCCGCGCGAGCACCGGGGGTTCGTCGGGCGGGAGCCGGAGCTGGCCGACCTCGCGGAGGGCCTGCGCGGCGACTCGCCGATCGGCCTGCTGGTGGGGCCCGCCGGGGTGGGCAAGACGGCGCTGGCGCTGCGCTGGGCGCACCGGGCGGCGGTGGACTTCCCGGACGGGCAGCTGTTCGTGAACCTGCGCGGGTTCGACGAGACCGAGCCGCTGGACCCCCGCGCGGCCCTGGTCGGCTTCCTGCGGGCGCTGGGGCTGACCGACTCGCAGATCGCGGTGGACCTGGAGGCGCAGGCCGCGCAGTACCGGTCGCTGCTGGCCGGGCGGCGGGTGCTGGTGCTGCTGGACAACGCCCGCTCCGCCGAGCAGGTCCGGCCGCTGCTGCCGGGTTCGGCCGGGTGCCTGGTGCTGGTCACCAGCCGGCACCGGCTCGACGACCTGGTGGTGACCGAGGGCGCGGCGGCCCTGCACGTGCAAACGCTGCCGGAGGAGAGCGCGGAGAGCCTGCTCGCCGCGGTGCTGGGGCGGCACCGCACCGACCAGGAGCCCGCGGCCGTCGCGGAGCTGGTGGCGCTGTGCGACCGGCTGCCGCTGGCGCTGCGCATCGCGGGCGCGCGGCTGGCGTCCCGGCCGCGGTGGACGATCCAGTCCCTGGTGGACGAGCTGCGCGACGAGCAGCACCGGCTCTCGGCGCTGGAGCTGCCGGAGGCGGGGCGCGGCGTCCACGCGGCGCTGGCGGTGAGCTACCGGGAGCTGCCCGAGGGCGCGGCGCGGCTGCTGCGCCGGCTCGGGCTGCACCCCGGCACGGACCTGGACAGCTACGCCGCCGCCGCGCTGCTGGACGTCAACGTGGTCAGCGCGCGCACCCACCTCAGGACGCTGGCGTACGCGAGCCTGCTGCACGAGTCGGCGCCGGACCGGTACTCGCGGCACGACCTCGTGCGGCTGTTCACCCACCACCTCGCGGCCGGCGAGTCCGAAGTGGACAACGCCGCGGCGACGGACCGGCTGCTGGACTACTACCTGTGCGTCGCGGACTCGGCGCGCGCCTACCTGTCCGACCACGCGCGGCCGTTCGGCCGACCCGAGCACCCGCCCGCCAGCTTCCCGCGGCTGTCCTCGCACGCCGCCGCGCTGGGCTGGTTCACGCTGGAGGAGGCGAACCTGGGGCTGCTGCTGGACATCGCGCTCGACAGCGGCCGGCGGGAGCGGACCTGGCGGCTGGCGCTGTGCCTGGACGCGTTCCACTTCCGGCGCGGCAACCGGGTCGACCGGCTGGCGCTGTGCCGCACCGGGGCCGCCGCCGCGCGGGCGCTGGGCGACCGGGGCGCCGAGGCGGCGTTCCTGCTGCGACTGGGTTCCACGCTGGCGGACCTGGGGCGGATGGACGAGGCGGTGCGGGCGTGCACGCGGGCGGCGGAGCTGTCCGGCGGCGACCCGCACCTGGAGCAGGCCGCGCTGGCCAACCTCGGGTACTGCCTGATGGCCGACGACCGGCTGGACCGGGCGCAGGCGACGATGCTGGAGGCGTTGGCGGTGGCCCGCCGGGTCGGCGACGCGCGCTCGCAGGCCAACGTGCACAACAACCTGGCGAACGTGCTGCTGCGCAAGCAGTCGCCGCGGGAGGCGCTGCGGCACGCCACGGAGGCGCTGGAGCTGTTCGACTCCGCCGCGCCGTCCAAGGCGCAGGCCGCGACCCTGCACACCGTGGGCACGGCCTGCCGGCAGCTGGGGCGGCTGGAGGAGGCGCTGGAGTCCTACCGGTCCGGGCTGGCGCTGGCCGAGCGGCTGGGGGACCGGTACCAGGAAGCCCTGTGCCACCGGGCCGTCGGGGACGTGCTGGAGCAGCTGCGCCGGGTGGAGGCCGCCGTGCCGCACTGGTCGCGGGCGTTGCAGCTCTACCGGGACCTGCGGCTGGTGGACGCCGACGAGCTGGTGCGCAAGCTGGACCCGCGGGTGGTGGGCGTGTGAGCTACCCGACGTCCCGCGCCGCGGCGCGGCCCGCCACCCGGCCGGAGAACAGGCAGCCGCCCAGGAAGGTGCCCTCCAGCGCCCGGTAGCCGTGCACCCCGCCGCCGCCGAAGCCCGCCGCCTCGCCCGCCGCGTACACCCCGTCGAGCGGGGTCCCGCCGGCGGTGAGGACGCGGCCGGACAGGTCGGTGTGCAGGCCCCCCAGCGTCTTGCGGGTCAGCACGGACAGGCGCACGGCGATCAGCGGGCCGGCCTTGGGGTCCAGCAGCGGGTGCGGCTCGACCACCCGGATCAGCTTGTCGGTCAGGAACCGGCGGGCTTCGCGCATGGCGTTGACCTGCATGTCCTTGCCCAGCCCGGAGGTGACCTGCCGGTCGCGCCGCACGATCAGCGCCTCCAGCGCCGCGGCGTCGACCAGGTCGGCGCCGACCAGCTTGTTCATGCCGGCGACCAGTTCCGGGACGGTGCGCGCGATGATGAACTCCTCGGAGCGCCGCGCGAACCGCTCGACGGGCGCCACCGCGCCGGGCAGGGCCCGCCGGAGCACCTGCCGGACGTCCTTGTCGGTCAGGTCGGGGTTCTGCTCGGAGCCGGAGAGCGCGAACTCCTTGCCGATGATCCGCCGGTTGAGCACGAACCACGAGTGGCCGTGCCCGGTCTTCACGATGTGCTCCAGCGCGCCCAGCGCGTCGAAGCCGGGGAACAGCGGGACCGGCAGGCGGCGGCCGGTGGCGTCGAGCCAGAGCGAGGACGGGCCGGGCAGGATGCGGATGCCGTGCCGGCTCCAGACGGGGGTGTGGTTGGCGATGCCCTCGGGGTAGTGCCACATGCGGTCCTCGTTGACCACCGCGCCGCCGGCGCCCTGCACCACCTGGAGCATCCGGCCGTCCACGTGGTCGGGCACGCCGGAGAGCAGGTGCTCGGGCGGGGAGCCCAGCCGGGCGGGCCAGTTGCGGCGCACCAGCTCGTGGTTGCCGCCGATGCCGCCGGAGGTGACGACGACCGCCTGCGCGCGCAGCTCGAAGTCGCCGGCCGGGGTGCGGGAGCTGGGCTCGCCCCGCCGGGCCGCGCTGGGTTCCAGGACCTCGCCGCGCACGCCGTCGACCCGGCCGGCGGTGGTGGTCAGCCCGGTGACGCGGTGCCGGAACCGCAGCCGCACCAGGCCCGCCGCGACGGCGGCCCGGACGCGGCGCTCGAACGGCTCGACGAGGGCGGGTCCGGTGCCCCAGGTCACGTGGAAGCGGGGCACGGAGTTGCCGTGGCCGTCCGCGAGGTAGCCGCCGCGCTCGGCCCACTGCACGAAGGAGAACCAGCGCACGCCCATGGCGTGCAGCCAGCTGCGCTTCTCACCGGCGGCGAAGTCCACGTAAGCCTCGGCCCACCGGCGCGGCCAGTGGTCGGTGTCGCGGTCGAACGCCGCCGAGCCCAGCCAGTCCTGCAGGGCCAGCTCGGCCGAGTCGCGGACCTTCAGCCGGCGCTGCTCGGGCGTGTCGACCAGGAACAGGCCGCCGAAGGACCAGAACGCCTGCCCGCCCAGCGACGCCTCCGGCTCCTGGTCGAGCAGGATGACCCGGCGGCCCGCGTCGGCGAGCTCGGCGGTGGCGACGAGGCCCGCGAGACCCCCGCCGACGACGATGACGTCCGCGTCCTGTGCCATCAGGCGAGTCTAGGTGGTGCCGTGCCGGCGATCACAGCCGTGCGCGCCATCGGGACCGCCCGCCGGGCCCCGGTGCGGGAACTCCGCTTGCGCGGTCGGCTTCTGCGGTCGGCTTCAGCGGTCGGCTTCTGCGGTCGGCGGTGCGCGCGCCACGGGGACCGCAGGGGGTTGTGGCGCGCGCACCGCCGTTCGTTGAGGCCGCCGGCCGTTCGGTGAGGGGTGTTCCGTCCGGCCGACGGCGGCCGGCTGACGCGGGCGCTCCTGGGACGCCTCGGGGAGAGGGCCTGCCGCGCGCCCGGGGGGAGGGGCGCTCGGTGGTCCTGACGTCCGGGCGGCATCCGCGAGCCGACCAGTCGTACAACGGGCGGCATACCACAGGCGTTCCCGAGGTGTCCAGCGTCACTACGCAGAGTCGCCGTGTTGTGAGGTGGACCGGGATTCCATGTCACCCATCCGTGTCTTGTTTGGTTGCCACTACGCCAATGCGACCACTCACCGTGCACACTTCTGCCGCCGATCGCGGTCCCGCTCGCGCGACCCGCAGGTGGTCACGCAGCGCGACCGGCCCCTTCGCGCGGGGGCGGGCCTGGCGACGTGGCCGAGGCACGCCCTGCACGCCGGACCGACCCCTTCGCGCGGGGGCGGGCCGCCCGGCCGGGCGGCGCGGCTCCCGCCGGTGTCGACCGGTGTCGACCGGTGCGCCCGCCATCGGGTCGGCGGGCGATTCGTTACCGGTCGTCGGCGATGTCCGGCGATTCACCGTTGACCGTATTTGACATTCCGGCCGGTCGGCTCTTGACTGGAGCTGTCGCCCCTGCGCCGAACGGGTGCGGCACTTCGCGCGCGTCCGCGCAATACCCCGAACAGTCCAATGTGGACTACCCTATTGGGCTGTTCGCGCGATTGTCCGGGGGAACCCGGGGAGATGTGCTTGCGCCAATCTTTCCCCACGAAGGGTTTGCGCCGTGAACAACTCAGGAAGTCGGTGGAGACACCGCACCAGTGCGGCCTTGCTGGCCGCCGTGCTGGGCACGACTGGGTTCGGCTTCGCCGCCGCTCCGGCCGTCGCGCAGGAGGCGCCGAACGCGCCCGCGTCCACCGACAAGGGCCTGGACAAGCAGGACCGGCAGCGCCTGGCCGAGGCCGAGAAGGCCGGCCAGGACACCGTGACCCTGCTGGTCGCCGCCGAGCAGGGCAAGCTGGACTCCGCGGCCGACGACCTCGAGGCCCTGGGCGGCGTGGTCGAGACCACCGAGCGCGACGTCGAGTACCTCAAGGTCTCCGTGCCGCGCGACAAGGCCGAGAAGGCCGCCGAGCTGGCCTCGGTCGACGCCGTCGACGTCGACGGCCTGGTGGCGCTGGACAACCCGCGCCCCGAAGGCGCCACCACGCCGCTGCCGCAGCGCGCGCCGGGCGCCAACACGCCCAAGAAGAACCCGTACATGCCGATCCAGGACACCAAGGCGGCGGAGTTCACCGACCACAACCGCAAGTGGGACGGGCGCGGCACCACCATCGCCATCCTCGACAGCGGCATCGACCTGGACCACCCGGCGCTGGCCACCACGTCCACCGGTGAGCGCAAGATCGTCGACTGGTACAACGCCAACGCCACCAACTCCGGCGACGGCACCTGGGTGCAGGTCTCCGGCCGGCACAACGGCACGTTCACCGCGGGCGGCGCGACCTACAAGGCCCCCGCGACCGGCGGCCCGTACAGCTTCGGCCTGTTCCGCGAGACCGCGGGCGACCTCGGTCTGGCCAACAGCGAGACCGGCGGCGACATCAACCGCGACGGCGACCGGGTCGACGCCTTCGGCGTCCTGCAGGACGTCAACACCAAGGAAGTCCGGGTGGACGTCGACGGCGACGGCGACTTCACCGACCAGGCCGCGATGATCGACTACAAGTACAAGAAGGACGTCGGCCACTTCGGCGCGGACAACCCGGCCACCCCGGTGCTGGACACCGTGGCCTTCGTGGTGCAGACCGACCGGTCGATCTACGACAACGGCGGCGCCGCCTACGTCAACATCGGCATCTCGGCCGCCGCGCACGGCACGCACGTCGCGGGCATCACCGCCGCCAACAAGATGTTCGGCGGCAAGATGGCCGGCGCCGCCCCCGGCGCGAAGCTGATGGCGGTCAAGGTCTGCCTGTCGACCCCGTCGTGCACCTCCTCCGGCCTGGTCGACGGCGTGCTCTACGCGGCGCGCAACGGCGCGGACGTCGTCAACATCTCCATCGGCGGCCTGCCCGCCCTCAACGACGGCAACAACGCGCGCGCCGAGCTGTACAACCGCACCATCGCCGAGTACAACATGCAGATCTTCATCTCGGCCGGCAACAGCGGCGCGGGCGCCAACACCGTCGGCGACCCGTCGGTGGCCACGGACGCGATCAGCGTCGGCTCCTACATCACCAAGGAGACGTGGCTGTCCAACTACGGTTCGGTCACCGCCCAGCGCGAGAACCTGCACGGCTTCTCCTCGCGCGGCCCGCGCGAGGACGGCGGCTTCAAGCCGGACATCGTCGCGCCCGGCTCGGCGATCTCGACCGTGCCGCAGTGGCAGGTGCCCGGCCCGGTCGCCGGCACCTACGAGCTGCCCGCCGGCTACGCCATGTTCAACGGCACGTCGATGGCCGCCCCGCAGGCGACCGGCGCCGCCGCGCTGCTGGTCAGCGCGTTCAAGGCCGAGCACAACGGCGAGCGCCCGACCGTGCGCGAGCTGCGCGACGCCATCCGCTCCGGCGCCAAGTGGGTCTCCTCGCTGCAAGCCTACGAGCAGGGCGCGGGCCTGTTCGACGTCAAGCGCTCCTGGCAGCAGCTCAACGCCCACCCGAACACGCACGCCGTCACCACCGCGGTCACCGTGAACACGGCGCTGTCGGGCCTGCTGGCCACCCCCAACACCGGTGTGGGCATCCACGACCGCGAGGGCGTGACCATCGGCAAGCAGTACGTGCGCACCTACACCCTGACCCGCACCACGGGCCCGAACCGCAACCAGCAGTTCCTGGTCAACTGGCAGGGCAACGACGGGACGTTCTCGTCCAAGTCCATGGTCAGCCTGCCGCTGAACACGCCGGTCAAGTTCGACGTGAAGGTCAAGCCCACCAAGGCGGGCGCGCACTCGGCGGTGCTCAAGCTGGACAACCCGGCCACGCGCGGCGTCGACGTGCTCACCCTGAACACGGTGTTCGCGGCCGAGGAGTTCAACGCGGGCAACAAGTTCACGATCGGCAAGTCCGGCAGCGTCGCCCGCAACCAGTCGCAGAGCCACTTCGTGCGGGTGCCCGCCGGGGCCAGCGCGCTGAAGATCGACATGGTGGGCGGCGGCGCGGAGGCCGGCAAGGGCCAGATCCGCTTCCTGCGCTACGACCCGTACGGCGTGCCGGCCGACACCACCTCGTCCACCAACTGCTACAACCCGGACGCGGGCGCGGGCTGCGCCGGCGGCTCCCCGACCAGCCGCACGGTCGACAACCCCGTGCCGGGCGTGTGGGAGATCGTGGTCGAGTCGCGGCGCACCTCCGACGCGGCCACCACCCCGTACGCGGTGACGGCGTCGGTGCTGGGCACCACGGTCAGCCCCGACCCCGACACCATCGCGTCCGCGCAGAGCGGTGTGGGCGTCGACCGCGAGTACGCGGTGACCAACACGCTGGCCGCGTTCAAGGGCAAGCTCGTGGGCGGTGACCTGAGCAGCGCGAAGCAGGCCCGCCCGGCGATCACCGAGGGCGTGTCGCAGTTCTACGACGTGACCGTCCCGGCGGGCACGACGTCGCTGCGGGCCACCATCGGCCGCACCAGCGACATCTCGGCCGACCTCGACCTGACCGTCCTGGACTGCACCTCGGGCGCGTGCCTGCCGGCCGCGACGTCGGCCGACGCCGACTCCGAGGAGTCGGCCACGGTGCCCAACCCGGCGGCGGGCCTCTGGCGGGTCCAGGTCGACGGCTACGCGGTGCCCGCGGGCAGCACGGAGTACGACTACATCGACGTCTACACCGCGGCCGGCCTCGGCGCGGTGGCCGTGGCGGACAGCGACGCCGACCGGGTCGCCGGCGCGTCGTGGACCGTCCCGGGCGTCGTGACCGCCACCGGCCAGGCCGGTGCGGGTCGCGTGCTGCGCGGCGAGCTGACCGTGCAGACCGCCGAGGGCTCGGTCGTGGGCCGCAGCTCGGTGATCGTGCAGAACGTCGCCTGACGTTCCCGCTCCCGCAGGGCCGCCCCCGGTTCGCCGGGGGCGGCCCTGTCGGCTTTCCGGGAGGTTTTCCGGGGCGGGCTTCTCGGGGTGGGCTCCTTGCGGGAAGGTCTTCCCGGGAGGAGCCCACCCGAGGAGGCTTCAGGGGGTGGGGTCGATGTTGCTCAGCGGCTCGTCCACGTCCACGTGCCGCACGCCGTCGACCGCGGTCACGCGGCGCACGTCGTCCAGGGCCACCCTCACCCGGACGTAGCCGAGGGAGGCGTCGGAGGTCTCCACGGTCGCGCCCAGCTCGCGCAGGGCCGAGGCCACCCGCTCGGCCGCGCCGGCCTCGGTCGTGAGCGACAGGGCGACGCTCGTCTCGCCGTTCTTCCGCGCCTGCTCCAGCACCGCCTTCCCGTGCGGGGTCAGCTCCACGGGCACCGATGCCTCCGAGGTCGTCGGGGAGAGGGGTGATCCGGTCGTCGGGGGGCCGGCCGGCTCGGTCGTCGGGGGCTGGGAGGACCGGGCCGGTCCGGTGGACGGGACCGGCGACCGGCCCGCCCCGCCGTGCTCCGCCGCGGACCCGCAGCCGGTCACCAGCGCGCACAGGCACGCCACCACCACGAGCCGTTTCATCCGCACCCCTCCCGACGCCATCCTGACACCAGGACGGAGACAGCGCCCTGTGCGGTTGCGCCGGTTCCGCGCCCGCGTCAGGTCCGCTCGGCGCCGTTGGTCCGCTCGGCGCCGTTGGCCCGCTGGTCCGGGCCGCTGAACGCCTGCACCCGCTCCTCGCCGTCCGCGCTCTCCCCGAACACGCGGTTGTCCGAACCGGACGCGGGCCGCTCCGCCGCCGACGCGGCGCGCGGCAGGTCGCGCACCCGCACCTGCGGCAGCGCGCCGGGGTGGCGCGCGCGCAGCCAGGAGACCAGGTGCTCGCGCGCCAGGCACCGCAGGTCCCACAGCCGCCCGGCGTCGGAGGCGCTGACCAGCGCGCGCACCCGCACGAACCCGTTGACCGCCCCGGTCACCTGCGCGACGCACACCCGGCCGTCCCACAGGTCGCTGGCCTCCAGCGCGTGCCGCAGCTCCTGCCGCAGGTCCTCCACCGGCACGGTCCAGTCCAGGTCCAGCTCCACCGTGCCCAGCAGCGCCGACTGGGTGCGCGTCCAGTTCTCGAACGGGGTCTTGAGGAAGTACGCGGTCGGCAGGATCAGCCGCCGGTCGTCCCACAGGTGGATCACCACGTAGGTCAGCGTGATGTCCTCGATGCGGCCCCACTGCTCCTCGACGACCACCACGTCGTCCAGCCGCACGGCGTCGCTGAACGCGATCTGGATGCCCGCGAACACGTTGCCCAGCAGCGACTGCGCCGCGAGCGCGGCGATGGCGCCGATGACACCGGCCGACGCGAGCAGGCTGGTGCCGGCCGCCCGCGCGCTCGGGAAGGTCATCAGCACGGCCGCCACCGCCAGCACGCCGACGACCACCACCGTCACCCGCCGCACCAGCGTGATCTGCGTGTGGACGCGCCGGGCGTGCCGGTTGTCCGACACGTCGACCCGGATGCGCGACAGCGTCGCGTCCTCGGCCACCACCAGCAGCGCGGCCAGCAGCCACGCCCCGGCGAGGATCAGCGCTATCCCGACCGCGTGCAGGGCGATCGGCCGCCACTGCCCCTGCGCCACGACCCCGAGCGAGAACTGCACGGCCACCAGCACCGCCACGGCCAGCGCCGGCCGGTGCGCGTGGCGGGCCAGGCCCGCGAACAGGAGGGACCGCCGGCCGATCCGCCGGATCACGCGGTGCACGAGCGCCACGGCCACCAGCGCGACCAGCACCGAAGCGGCGAACGTGGAAGCTGCGACGAGCACGGGTGGGCACCTCCTGGCTGTCGGGACACGTCCTTGAGCCGTACCCGAGCGGCCGGTCACCCATTCGTGTGGCGACCTTCCTCACGATCGCCGGCACGGTCCGCTCCGCGTCGTGCCCCCGCGCCCGCGTTGCTACCGTTCGGGAGCTTCCACGGAGCTGCGCGGACGACCCGACCCGCGGCGGAGCCCGACGGCCTCGGCGCCCGCGCGGCCCCGGGGCCACCCGTGCTCGACCGGTGGAGGAGGAGTCGTGTTCGTGGAGTCCGACGGCGTGCGGCTGGCCGTGCGGGAACGGGGTGACCGCTCCGCGCCGACGATCGTCCTGGTGCACGGCTACCCCGACACGCAGCGGGTGTGGGACGGGGTGGCGGACGTCCTCGCGGAGGACTTCCACGTCGTCACCTACGACGTGCGCGGTGCGGGCGAGTCGGACAAGCCGCGCGCGCTGGGCGCGTACCGGCTGCCCGTGCTGGCGCGCGACCTGTTCGCGGTGGTCGACGCGGTGAGCCCGGTCTCGCCCGTGCACCTCGTCGGCCACGACTGGGGCTCCATCCAGTCGTGGGAGGCGGTGACCACGCCGGGCGCGCGGATCGCCTCCTGCACCTCGATCTCCGGGCTGTGCCTGGACCACGTGGGGCACTGGGCGAGGCGGCGGCCGACGGCCGCGCACCTGGAGCAGCTGCTGCGCTCCTGGTACGTCGCGGTGCTCCACGTGCCGTTCGTCGCGCCGTGGGTGTGGCGGCGGGTGGTAGGGCCGCGCTGGGGGCGGCTGCTGCGCCGGAGCGAGGGCGCGCAGGGGCACCTCGCCGACACCGTCGTGGAGGACGGGGTGCACGGGATGTCGCTCTACCGGGCGAACTTCATCCCGCGCCTGCGCTCACCGCGGGAACGCCGCACCGACGTGCCGGTCCTGCTGGTGCGCCTGCTCCGGGACAGGTTCGTCGCGGCCGGCGCGCTGACCGAGGCGGACCGCTGGACCTCGGACCTGCGCCACCGGACGCTCGACGCGGGCCACTGGGCACCGGTGACCCACGCCCGCGCCCTCGCGCTGCTGGTGGCCGAGCACGTCACCGCGCACACGACCCCCGACGAGCCGCACCCCGCCCCAGACCCCACGAACACCGACCCCACGAACACCGACCGCCCACGCTGATCAGGCGGTCGAACGCGCGCCGGCACAGGCCGGCCACGGCGGAGCCGCCGGCAGCCCCACACCCAGGACGAGGACGGACACGCCGATCCACACCCGGTCCGCGGACTGCCTGGCCTGCCGGCTGCCTGGTCCGCTGCCTGTCAGGGCCGCCGACTGCCTGGCCTGCCGTCTGCCAGGGCCGCCGAATGCTCGGTCTGCCGGCTGCCAGGGCCGACGGCTGTTGGAACCGACGGCCATTGGGACCGACGGTGCCCGTTCGGCGGGTAGGGCATCGCGGGGCGGTTCTCAGCTCTTGCTCGCGGGACTGTCGGTGGTGGCTGGAAGGATGGAAGTCGGGGGCTGCTCAGCTCGGCCCCGACCTCCCAGCCCGTGTCCGGCCCTCAAGCACTGCGGCACCGCGCCCGACTTTCCGGCCGGTGTCCGGCCTTCCGGCACTGCGCCCGGCCGCCCGCAACAGCGCTCGACCGCCCGGACCGCGCTCGACCGCGCGGAACCACCCGCGTCGGAGACCGGTCCGCGGCGGCACTGCCCGCGGCGGCGGTGCGGGTCGGAAGGCGGCCGGTGGAGGCGGTGATCAGGTGGTCTGCCGAGGCCGGGTGCCGGTGGAAGGCCCTGGTCGCAGTGGTGGACATCCGGGGTGTGCCCCGGCAGGGGCTACGGTGGGCGCGTGTCGGAAGCGGTCCTGGAAGCGGTGTTGGAGCGGATCACGTTCGCCAACGAGGAGACCGGCTACACGGTGGCCCGCGTCGACACCGGCCGGGGCGGCGACCTGGTCACGGTGGTGGGCGCGCTGCTGGGCGCGCAGCCCGGCGAGTCGATCCGGATGCGCGGGCGCTGGGGCTCGCACCCGCAGTACGGCAAGCAGTTCCACGTCGACGACTACACCACCGTCCTGCCCGCCACCATCCAGGGCATCCGCCGCTACCTGGGGTCCGGCCTGATCAAGGGCATCGGGCCGGTGCTGGCCGACCGGATCGTGACGCACTTCGGCGTGGCCGCGCTCGACGTCATCGAGCAGCAGCCCGAGCGGCTGATCGAGGTGCCCAAGCTCGGGCCCAAGCGGACGAAGCTGATCGCCGCCGCCTGGGAGGAGCAGAAGGCGATCAAGGAGGTCATGGTCTTCCTCCAGGGCGTCGGCGTCTCGACCTCGCTGGCGGTGCGGATCTACAAGCAGTACACCGACAGGTCGATCGACGTCGTCCGCCAGGAGCCCTACCGGCTGGCCACCGACGTGTGGGGCATCGGCTTCCGGACCGCCGACACCATCGCCAAGGCCGTCGGCATCCCGCACGACAGCCCGCAGCGGGTCAAGGCGGGCCTCCAGTTCACCCTGTCCGAGGCCACCGGGGGCGGCGACTGCTTCCTGCCGGAGAACCAGCTGATCGGTGAGGCGATCAAGGTCCTCCAGGTCGACACCGGCCTGGTCATCGACTGCCTGGCCGAGCTGGTGGCCGAGGAGGGCGTCGTGCGGGAGGTCATGCCGGACGGCGAGGCGGCGGTCTACCTGGTCCCGTTCCACCGGGCGGAGATCTCCCTGGCCGGTCAGCTGACGCGGCTGCTGAACACCGGCGAGGACCGGCTGCCGGCGTTCGCGGGCGTCGACTGGGAGCGCGCGTTCGCGTGGCTCGGCGCGTCGCTGGAGGACAGGCAGCGGGACGCGGTGAAGCTCGCCCTGACCCGCAAGGTGGCGGTGCTGACCGGCGGGCCCGGGTGCGGCAAGAGCTTCACGGTGCGGTCGATCGTGAAGCTGGCGGCGGCCAAGCACGCCAAGGTGGTGCTCGCCGCGCCCACCGGCCGGGCGGCCAAGCGGCTCACCGAGCTGACCGGGCACGAGGCCCGGACGGTGCACCGCCTGCTGGAGCTGAGGCCGGGCGGCGACGCGGCGTACGACAGGGACCGCCCGCTGGACGCGGACCTCGTGGTGGTGGACGAGGCGTCGATGCTGGACCTGCTGCTGGCCAACAAGCTGGTGAAGGCGGTCGCGCCGGGCGCGCACCTGCTGCTGGTGGGCGACGTCGACCAGCTGCCCTCGGTCGGCGCGGGCGAGGTGCTGCGGGACGTGCTCGCCGAGGGCAGCCCGATCCCGAACGTGCGCCTGACGCACATCTTCCGGCAGGCGCAGCAGTCCGGCGTCGTGACCAACGCCCACCGCATCAACTCGGGCGACTACCCGCTCGTGCAGGGGTTGCCGGACTTCTTCCTGTTCCCGGTGGAGGAAGCCGAAGAAGCCGCCGCGCTGACCGTCGACGTGGTCGCGAACCGCATCCCGCGCAAGTTCGGCCTGGACCCGCGCAAGGACGTCCAGGTGCTCGCGCCGATGCACCGGGGGCCGGCGGGCGCGGGCGCGCTGAACGTCGTGCTGCAGGAGGCCCTGACACCGTCCACGAAGGACTTGCCGGAGCGCCGGTTCGGCGGTCGGGTGTTCCGCGTCGGCGACAAGGTGACGCAGATCCGCAACAACTACGACAAGGGGGAGAACGGGGTCTTCAACGGCACGCTGGGCGTCGTCACCGCGATCGACGTCGTGGAGCAGAAGTTGACCGTGAAGACGGACGAGGATGAGTCCGTGGATTACGAGTTCGGCGAACTGGACGAGCTGACCCACGCCTACGCCATGACGATTCATCGCTCACAGGGCAGTGAGTACCCGTGCGTCGTCATTCCAATCACCACGAGCGCGTGGATGATGTTGCAGCGGAACCTGCTGTACACGGCGGTGACGCGGGCCAAGAAGCTCGTCGTGCTGGTCGGGTCGCGCAAGGCGATCGGGCAGGCGGTCCGCACCGTGGGCGCGGGTCGGCGCCACACGGCGCTGGACCACCGGTTGCGCCAAGCCTGAGCGGCGGCACACCCGGGCGTCGTCACCGGGCCCGGCGAGGTCGGCCCGAGCGGGCCGGGTCGAGCGGTCGAGTGGGTCGGGGTCGGGGCCGGGGCCGGGGCCGGGGCCGGGGCCGGGGTCGGGGTCGGGGGCGGGGCCGGGAGG